>Ga0105358_10000789_pt1 | contig 16420 bp, 15 predicted proteins | sample GOMGulsemesocosm_5_FD_83509 | JGI IMG/M metagenome (GOLD analysis project Ga0105358, IMG submission 83509) | Methane-oxidizing microbial communities from mesocosms in the Gulf of Mexico - GOM15C Gulf of Mexico | ecosystem: Environmental > Aquatic > Marine > Cold seeps | place: Gulf of Mexico... | reverse complement strand
TATGGATTTTAAAGAAATCAAAGAATTAATAAGAGTATTTGACAAAAGCGCACTAAATAAACTAAAAGTTAAAGACGGTGAGTTTGAAATATCTATGCAAACTGGATTTGAAGGTGGTACTGTTGTAGCTACATCTGCTGCACCTGTTGCTATACCTGTTGCTGCACAAGTAGTTGTTGATTCTGCTGCGCCTGTTGCTGCATCTACTGTAATTTCAGGAGATACAATTGATTCTCCAATGGTAGGAACTTATTATTCTTCACCATCGCCAGAAGCACCTGCATTTATTAAGCCAGGAGATACAGTTAAAAAAGGTCAAACTTTATGTATTTTAGAAGCTATGAAAATTATGAATGAAGTTGAAGCTGAATTTGATTGTAAAATTATTGAAATGTTAGTAAAAGATGGTGATCCTGTTGAATTTGATATGCCTATTTTTACTGTAGAAAAAATTTAAGAGAAGCTGAATATGGCTGAAATTAAAAAAATATTAATTGCTAATAGAGGTGAAATAGTTCAAAGAGCTATTAGAACTATTAGAGAAATGGGAAAAAAATCAGTAGCAGTTTATTCTGCTGGTGATAAAAATGCATCTTATTTAAAACATGCAGATGAAGCTGTTTGTATTGGTGGAGTTAAATCTGCTGATTCATATTTAAATATTCCTGCCTTAATTACAGCAGCAGAGATGACTGGATGTGATGCAATTTTCCCAGGTTACGGTTTCTTATCTGAAAACCAAGACTTTGTTGAAATTTGTAGACTTCATAATATTAAATTTATTGGGCCATCTGTTGAAGTAATGGAAAAAATGGCTGATAAATCTAAAGCAAAAGACGAAATGATTAAAGCAGGAGTTCCAGTTGTTCCTGGTTCTGCTGGAGCTGTTCATTCAGTTGAAGAAGGACGTAAAGTTGCAGCTGAAATTGGATATCCAATTATGGCAAAAGCTTCTGCTGGTGGCGGTGGTAGAGGAATGAGACTTGTTAATGAAGAGAAAGATTTTGATCAACTTTTCATGGCAGCCTCTTCTGAAGCATTAGCTGCATTTGGTGATGGTACTATGTACTTAGAAAGATTTATTAATAACCCAAGACATATTGAAGTTCAAGTTATTGGAGATTCTCATGGTAATGCTATTCATATAGGAGAGAGAGATTGTTCTCTTCAACGAAGACATCAAAAAGTAATTGAAGAATCACCTGCTATTTTATTAAATGACGAAACAAGAGCTTATTTACATAAAGTTGCTGTTGATGCTACTAAATATTTAAAATATGAAGGTGCTGGAACTTTTGAATTCTTAGCTGATGATAAACAAAATATTTACTTTATGGAAATGAATACTAGACTTCAAGTTGAACATCCTGTTTCTGAAATGGTAAGTGGCCTTGATATTGTTGAATGGATGATTAAAGTTGCAGAAGGTGAAGAATTACCGTCACAAGAAAAAATTAAATTTGGAGGTCATGCTATTGAAGTAAGAATAACAGCAGAAGATCCAAATTCATTTTTACCAAGTCCTGGTAAAGTAACACAATGGATGGTTCCTGGTGGAAGAAATGTTAGAGTTGATTCACACCTTTATGCGGGATATGTTGTACCTCCTTATTATGATTCAATGGTTGGAAAACTTATTGTTTGGGGAAGAGATAGAAATAAAGCTATTAACATTATGAAAAGAGCTCTTAATGAGTTTGAAGTTGATGGTATTAGAACTACAATTCCTTTTCATAAAAAAATGATGGAAAATGAAGACTTTATCTCAAATAATTATGACACGAAATACTTAGAAAACTACAAATCACTTGATGATATCTAAGAAATAGGAGAAATCCTATTTCTTAAAGCTTAAATTAATATTAAACTAGCTATAATCCGCAAAATTATACACATATATATACCCATTCTACTTTGACTATATGACTGTCAAAGATTCACTTTTGATAAACTAACTGAATTTTACAAGATTAGAAGTACGTTATTCGTGCATTAATGGGAACTGAAGATCCAACTTATATAAACGTGTGTATCAATTTTATAAATACATACTAAAGGTAAAAAATGACTTTTAACGATTTTAATTTTAAAGAACAGTTACAAAAAGCAATCGACTTTGCAGGTTTCAAAGAACCAAGTCCTATCCAAGCTGAAGCAATTCCTATTGTTTTACAAGGTAAAGATATGGTTGGTCAAGCTCATACAGGTACAGGTAAAACTGCTGCATTTGGACTTCCAGTTATTAATATGATGAAGGGACAAAAAGGTGTTGAAGCTGTTGTTATCGTTCCTACAAGAGAACTTGCAATGCAAGTATCAGATGAATTATTTAGATTTGGTAAGAACTTAAACTTTAATACAGCAACTGTATATGGTGGACAATCTTACTCTATGCAATTAAGAAATATTGATAGAGCTTCAATTCTTGTAGCAACACCAGGTAGATTTTTAGATTTATTAAGAGGTGGAAAAATTAAAATTGATCCTTCTTACGTAATTTTAGATGAAGCTGATGAAATGCTTGATATGGGATTCTTAGACGATATTAAAGAAATCTTCACATTTATGCCAAGTCAGAGACAAACTTTATTATTCTCTGCAACTATGCCTCAAGCTATTAAAAGACTTGCTCAAACAATTTTAAAAGAACCAGAATTTGTTACATTAACTAAAAAAGATGTTACTAACTCTAAAATTAAGCAAACATATTATGTTGTAGATGAAAGAGAAAGAGATGATGCTTTAATTAGATTATATGATTTTAAAAACCCTACAAAATCAATTATTTTTTGTAGAACGAAAAAAGAAGTTGATAGATTATCTACTTTCTTAGTTTCTCAAGGATTTATGGCTAAAGGTCTTCATGGTGATATGGAGCAAAGACAAAGAGAAGAAGTAATTAGAGCATTTAAATCATCTAAATTAGAGATTTTAATTGCGACTGATGTTGCAGCTCGTGGATTAGATGTAAATGACGTTTCTCACGTATTTAACTACCACTTACCATTTGATCCTGAATCTTATGTTCACAGAATTGGTAGAACAGGTAGAGCTGGTAAAGAAGGAACAGCAGTTTCAATCGTAACTCCACATGAATTCAGAATGCTTCAAAAAATTGAAAAAAATATTGGTACTAAACTTGAAAGTAAGATAGTTCCTGATATTGATTCAGTTAAAGTAAAAAAAGTAAAAGATTTAAAAGAAAAAATTATTGAACAAGATATTAAAGATTACGCTTTAGAATTAGTTGAAGAATTAAAAGAAGAATTTGATATTTCTACAATTGCATTTAAATTAGCTTCAATGGTTGCTTCTTCCACTTATGTAAAAGGTAACAATACTATTGGTAAAACTGAAAGTGATATCAAAAGATTAATCGAAAACGCTCAAAGAGGCGGTGGCGGTGATGATAGAGGTCATAGAGGTGGTCGTGGTGGCGGATACCGAGGCGGAAATCGAGGCGGAAACCGAGGAGGAAGATCTGGTGGTGGAAGTCGTGATGGAAGATCTGGTGGCGGAAGATCTGATGGACGTTCTGATGGACGTTCTGGCGGAAGATCAGGTGGTAGATCTGATGGACGTTCTGGTGGTAGATCAGAAGGAAGATCAGGTGGTGATAGAAATAGAAGTAGAGATTAATTTCTCTTCTTTCTACCCCTCCCCTTTTTTTTAATTTTAGCTTCTTATCTCATTTTTCAAACACATAATTCACTTCATTTAAAATTGTTTTTATTCTTTAAAGAATTGTGATATTTACAATATTCTAATAAATTTATTTCATATTGTATTTCTTTAAATTATTTAATGCTTTTCCATACTCAAATTTGTAAATTCTTTTGTCATATTTTATAGATATTTCTAATATTATACATAGTTTATCTATAAATAAATTAAGCTTTATTAAAGGTTTAACAAGGAACTTTCTACTATAATATTAGCCATTTAAAATTACAAAATAGTTACAAAAGGCTTCCTTTGGATATTAAAACTTTCGACACTTTAGACAAAGCTACTGAAAAATCTATTTCTAGCTTCGCTAAACTTTCTATTGCTCTACTTTTTATGGTAATTGTATTTGTATGGTCATACAGTTCACATGGTGATGTACCAAATAATACATTCTTAGTTATTGGTGCCGTATTTGGAGCTTATATGGCTATGAATATTGGTGCTAATGATGTTGCTAATAATGTTGGACCTGCAGTTGGTTCAAAAGCTATGACTTTAATGTGGGCAATTATTATTGCTGCAACATTTGAAGCATTAGGTGCTTTCGTTGCTGGTGGTGATGTTGTTAAAACTATTAAAAAAGGTATTATTGATCCTGCTTTAATTTCAGATCCTCAAATTTTCATCTGGGCTATGACTGCGGCACTTTTATCTGCTGCAATATGGCTTAACTTTGCTACATCTGTAGGAGCGCCTGTTTCTACTACTCACTCTATTGTAGGTGGGGTTATGGGTGCAGGAATTGCTGCTGCAGGTTTTGGGATTGTTGCATGGGGAACTATGGCAAAAATCGCTGCTTCATGGGTTATTTCACCTGTTTTAGGTGGTATTATTGCAGCTGCTTTTCTTTATCTGATAAAAACTAAGATAGTTTATAAGAAAGATATGGTTAATTCTGCAAAAATAGTTGTTCCTTATTTAATAGCTGTTATGACATGGGCTTTTTCTACATATCTTATTTTAAAAGGTATAAAGAAGATAATTAAATTAGACTTCTTTACTGCTGCTGGAATTGCTTTAATAATTGCTGTAATTGCATTTGTTCTTGTAAAACCATTAATAGCAAAAGCTGCTAGTAAACTAGAGAATACAAGAGTTAGTGTTAATACATTATTCACTGTTCCTTTAATTTTTGCGGCTGCTCTTTTATCTTTTGCACATGGTGCAAATGATGTTGCAAATGCAATTGGACCACTTGCAGCAATTAATGATGCGGTTATGAGTTCTGAAATTTCTTCAAAAGTTGATATTCCATTTTGGGTTATGGCTGTTGGTGCTTTAGGTATTGCTGTTGGACTTGCATTATATGGTCCTAAACTTATTAAAACAGTTGGTTCAGAAATTACTGAGTTAGATCAAATGAGAGCTTATGCTATTGCAATGGCTGCATCTATTACTGTAATTATTGCTTCACAACTTGGACTTCCCGTTTCTTCAACACATATTGCTGTTGGTGGTGTATTTGGAGTTGGATTCTTAAGAGAGTATCTAGATTCAAATGAAGCTAGATTTTTACAAGGCTTAAGAAAAAAGTTTAAAAAACATAAAAAAGAGTTAGATTCAATGACTAAAGAGTTAGATGAATTAGAAAAAATTGAATCTAAATCAAAAAGTAACTATGTAAGAATTGTTGAACTTTATAAAAGTATTGAAGAGAAACAAGAAATTGTTAAACAAGAAAAGAAAGACGTTAAAGAAGCAAAAAGCGTTAAATATGTAAAAAGAGATGCTGTTAAAAAAATTATTGCAGCATGGATTATTACTGTACCTGCTGCTGCTATGTTATCAGCTGCAGTATTCTTTATGATAAAAGGAATAATGGCTTAAGTAGATTTTCTACTTAAGTTATCCTTGCATCTTCCTTCCTTTTATTTGAAAGATTTTATTACTTTATGATAAAATCACAAAAAAATAGGAATTTTATAATCGAAGCTATATTATCTGTTTTACCCATTTATTTTTTTATTTTATTAGGATTTACTGCAAAAAAAATCTTTAGTGATGAGATTAATGAAAGAACATTAGTTTTAATATCTCTTTATTTCTTCCAGCCAATATTAATATTTTGGGGATTAACAAAAGCTCCTATAGATTATGCCTTTATAGCTTCTCCTCTTGTTTATTTATCTATTGTTTTAATTGCTTTAATTTTACTACTTCTTGTTAATAAAAAGATATTTAAAACAAGACAAGATCAATCAATCTATCTTGCCACTTCATTAGTAGGAAATACTGGGAATCTAGGAATTCCCTTAGGAATTGCTCTTTTTGGTATTGCCTCAGTTCCATATACAAGTATTATCAATATTGCGAATATTTTATTTATTTATATTTTTTCAGTTTACTTTTTTGCAAGAGAACAGTTTTCACTAAAAGAAGCACTATATTCAATTTTGAAAATACCTGGAATTTGGTTCGCACTTTTAGCATTATTAGTAAATTACAGTGCAATAGGAATTAACAAAAATATATACACTGCATTAGAAATGGGTGCATATACTTCTATGGTAATTCAGTTATTGATTTTTGGGATGTATTTATCAAAAATCAAAATAAAAGCAATACCATGGTATTCATCATTACATATTAGTTTTATTAAGCATATTTTCTTACCATTATTTGGAATATTTATAATTTTAGTTTTTACTGATTTAAACGCTTATGTAGCCTCTATTTTAATTATGGAGCTAATGGTACCACTTGCTGTTAATAATGTGAATTTAGCTGCTTTATATAACTGTAAACCATATGATGTAACAGCTTCGATTTTAATATCATCTCTTATCTTTGTTGTATTTTTATACCCTTATATTCAAATTATTGAATACTTTATTAAATAGGCTTTATTATGTGTGGAATTTTAGGTACAAATTTTTTATCAAATAACTTTAAACAATCTTTAGAGATTTTAAATAATAGAGGTCCTGATTATCAAAAAAGTATTAAGCTTGAAGGTAAAGAGTTTGGGCATACAAGATTGGCAATTATTGATTTAGATGAAGAAGCAAATCAACCAATGATATTTGATGATATATTAATCATTTTTAATGGTGAAATTTACAATTATAAGCAGTTAATAATTGATGAAGCACTAGAGTGTAAAACTGCTTCGGATACTGAAGTTTTGATAAGACTCTATCAAAAATATCAAACAAACTTTTTAAATAAATTAAATGGAATGTTCTCTTTTTGTATTTATGATATGAAAAAAGATAAATACTTTTGTGCAAGAGATAGATATGGTAAAAAACCATTTTTTTACTATTTTAAAGATAATAAATTTATTTTTTCTTCTTCTATAAAATCAATATTAAAACTTCTTGATAAGAAACCAAACTTAAATAAAGTAGCAGTAAATAAATACTTACAATATTTTGTTTCTTATGGAGAAGATACTTTCTATCAAAATATATTAAAACTTGAAGCTGCAACTTATTTTACATATGAACCTTCAAAAGCTAAAGAGCTAATGAAAAAAAGATTTTATAAGATTAGTACCTATAAAAAAATAAAAGAAGAAAGTGTTGCTTTAAAAGATATTGAAGAACTTTTATTTAAAAGTGTTGAAAGCAGACTTGTTGGAGATGTTGAAGTTGCCTCACTTTTAAGTGGTGGAATTGATAGTTCTCTTATTTCTGCTTTATATACAAAAATATCAGGAAAGAGAATCAATACTTTTTCAGTTGGTTATGATGAATATAAAAACTATTGTGAGTTAGATTATGCAAAAATAACAGCAAAACATATTAATTCTAATCACCATCCTGTAATTATTGGGAAGAAAGAGTATATTGATAACTTTCATGATACTTTACATGCTCTTGAAGAGCCACATGGTGATTCTGCAGCCATTCCTTTAAATATTTTATCTCAGAAAATCCATCAAAGTGGAATTAAGACGGTTTTATCAGGTGAAGGTAGTGATGAAATTTTTTTAGGCTATGATAATTATGCTAAATTTTTAAAATATTATGAGTTTGAAAAGTCTTTATCAATGGGTCAGAATGATTTTTTAAATACAATAGTTTCTGCTTTACAAAATAATACAAAAGAGAGTGAATACTTAAGAAGAATAGTAAAGAAACAAACTTTATACAATTCGTTTGGAGAAATTTATACGGATATTCAAAGAAAAAAACTTTTTACTAAGGTTCCAACATATAAAAGCGAAAAAGCTAAAAATGATCCAGTTGATTGGATGAGCTATATTGACTTAAAAATTTGGCTTGGGGAATCATTATTATCTAAAGTTGATAGAATTTCTATGAGAAACTCTTTAGAAGTGCGAACACCATTTTTAGATTTTAATTTAGTAAATTATATGTTTTCTGTTGAATCTTCAATAAAAGTTGGGAATACAAATAAATATTTATTAAAACAAATTGCATCAAAATATATACCACAAACTATTATAAATAGAACAAAAAAAGGGTTTAATTCTCCTTTTAATGAATGGTTAAATGAAGAATATGGAAAATCAATGCTTGATACGATAATTAATGTAAATAATACAACAAAACTATTTAATGAAGCGTATATAAGACATATATATGAACTTTCTTTAAAAAGAAAATTTAAACAACACTTTTATTCTTTATTTATATTTTCTTTATGGTTTAAAAAAGAGTATATATCTTAAGAAACATAATTGTAAAATCAAAACTCATATAACTTATAATATTTTAAAGAGGATTAAATGACAGTATTAATACCAGTTGATTCAACAAATAGAGATGAATGTGTTATTGCTTCAATAGAAGAAAATAAATCTTGGGCTTTTATTAAATTAGATGGAGGTAAAATAACGGACATCAGTTTTGTAGATAGAAGAGAAGATATTTTAGAATGGATTGATGCAGTAGTAGTTATAAATGATCAAGAATATGTTTGGCCATTTATGGATGAAGGAATAATTGCTTTAGTTGCTCCAACTCAGAAAAGTATTGATGAAATCATTGAAGCTTTTTTATTCAAAGACCTACACGATTTCTCAGTATAAATGATTTTTACAAAAAAAGATCAAACTACTTTAAATAAAATTATTACTTCTAGACGTGATGTCAGAGGTAATAATTTTATTAATAAAAAGATATCTAAAAAAAACCTTTTAAAGATTTTAAATTCTGCACAAGATGCACCTTCTGTTGGTTATTCACAACCTTGGCGTTTTATAATTGTTGATAATGAAAATAGAGATTTAGTATATGAGCACTTTAACAAATCATATGATAAAAGTAAAGAAAAATTTAAAGACAGAAAATTATACAATTCTTTAAAACTTGAAGGTATTAAAGAATCTAACATCAATATTGCTGTGTATTATGAAAAAAGTAAAAGTGATATTTTAGGACAAACTTATATGAAAAGAACAGGTGAATATTCTGTTGTATGTGCAATTTTAAATATGTGGTTAACTGCACGTGCTTTAAATATTGGAATGGGTTGGGTTTCTATTTTAAAGCCAAAAAAAATAAATAAAATTTTTGATATTAAAAAAGAAGATTATAAGTTTATTGCATATTTATGTTTTGGATATACAAAAGAGTTTTTTGATGAACCTGAATTAAAAAAGCTTGGATGGGAAAAGAAAAAAAAGATTAAAAATCTTATATTAAAAAGGAAAAATAAATGAAAAAAATGATTGGTAAATTAGGAGTTACTTCGCTTCTTTTAATTACAATGAGTATGAATCTTAATGCAAAAGAAAAAGTATACAAATTAAAAATGGCAACTACTTGGGGGAAAAGTACTGCTCCTTTAATTACAGCTGCAACTAATATGGCAAAACTTGCAGAAGCAATGTCAAATGGTAGGCTTATGATTAGAGTTGATTCATCAAATAAACATAAAGCTCCTTTAGGAATTCTTGATATGGTAAAAGGTGGACAATATGATATGGGGCACTCTTCGTCATATTATTGGAAAGGCAAGGATATCAATACTTTACCTTTTACTTCTATGCCTTTTGGGTTAACTGCTCCTGAACAATATGCATGGTTTTATTACGGTGGAGGATTAGAATTAATGCAAAAAGTATATTCTAAACATGGTGTTTTATCATTCCCAGGTGGAAATACTGGAAATCAAATGGGTGGATGGTTTAGAACTGAAATTAAAACTTTGGATGATTTAAAAGGTTTGAAAATGAGAATTCCTGGTTTTGCAGGAGAGGTTATGTCTAAACTTGGGGTTAAAGTTACTAATATTGCTCCCGGTGAACTTTACACTGCACTTGATAGAAATACTATTGATGCTTTAGAATGGGTTGGACCTGCAATGGATATAAAAATGGGATTCCATAAAATTGCGCCATATTATTATACAGGATGGCATGAACCAGCATCAGAAATGCAATTTATTATAAATAAGAATAAATTTGATAAATTACCTAGTGATTTAAAAACTATCATGAAGACTGCAATGAGGGTATCTGCATATGATATGTATATTGAACACTATGATATGAGTGCAATTGCATGGGATAAAATGAAAAAAGAAAAAGCTAATATAAAAGTTAGAACTTTCCCAAAAGAAATTATGAATGAAATGAAAAAAATAAATAATGAATTAAGAATTGAAATGGGGAATAAAAGTCCTCTTTTAAAAGAGATATTAGATTCTCAAGATGCATATAAAAAGAAAGTTAGAGAGTGGACAAAAATGTCTGATTACTTATACTTAAAAGATAATCTATAAAATAAAACAAAAAATGTAAAACTTAATTAAGAGCATATAAGCTCTTAATTAAAATCCTCCGTTTGGGTCAAATCCCATACCTGTATCAAAGTTTGAAAAGTTAGGATTGTATATCCTTTTTGAACAGAAATATTTGCAATTGTAATATGTCAGCTTTAGAATCAATATCTTGAGGACAGACAAAAGTGCAAGCACTACATACAATACAATCCTAGATTTCTTTATCTTGAATAGACTCTATAATAGAGCTATTATCTAAGACTTTTTTGTCATTTACGTATCTTATGCTCTTGTTAGTGCAAAGGGCCCGAGAAACTCTTTATTTACTTCGTAAACAGGACATGAACTATAACAAGCATTGCAAAGAATACAATTACTTTGAGTATCTATTAATTTTACATCATTTTCAGATATTTCTTCATCACTATGTGATTCTAAGAATGCTTTCGAATTTTTTATTAACAATGTTTCATGTGAAACATCTAGCACTAAATCTCTGATAATTAGTCTATTTTTTAAAGGTTTAATAATATCATTTTCTTTTATTACTGTTTTACAGCTAAGTGCTTCTATTCCATTAACTCTAAGTGGAGTGGTAACATGAATTCATGAAATGAGTTGTCTGAATTATTAATTCTAATAAAATATATTCATTTGTAAATTCAATATCATTTTTCATACACTGATTAAATAATGTGTGAACAATTTTTAAGACTTATAATCACTTGAATAACAATTTAGTTTAAGCAAACTTTTTTTGAGCAATATTGTTTTCTTTATTTTTAGTAAATGGAACTTCTATATTATTTAGCCAAAAAATTATGTCTTTAGTATTTTTACACATAAAGCTTATATTCTCTTTATTTACTAAATCTCTTGACGCCTTAAATGTGTCTATTATATGAATATCTATATAATCATCTTTATATAAAACAGCATTAATACTATCTTGTATTTGTACTATTTGTGAATGGATTGGATATGTTTTCGATATGTTTTTGATATTATTGCATCTTTTGAACTATTTTGTTTGGTATTCAAGGTAGCAGTAAATTCTACTGCTCCTGAATCAATTATGATATATCATGTATGTTATTCCCAAAAATCTTTTAGCTGTTCTTCTTTATGTTTAGGAGCATCTTTTTTTAATTCTAAATCTAATTGTTCTATTTGAGCAAGTGCATTTTCTAAATCATTACTATCTATTTCATCAAAGATCTCTTCTTCCTTTTCTTGAAATGGAAGAGGTTTATCTTCTTTTTGTTTTATTTCTTTTTTTATTACTTTAGGTTTAGTTTTAACTTTTTCTTTTAAATCTAAATAATCATTTATTAATTCTTCATATTTCTTAAAATCCATAAGCATAAAACTAGGCTTCCCATCTCTTAATATAACGGCTTTATCTATATCTTTCTTTGAAATTTTGTCAAATACCATTTTGCTTTTTCTAATTAACTCTGTAGATGAAAACATCTCATTTGACCTGTATTGTAGTAAATCCATATAAACTCCTATACGTATTATAATATGTATTATAACACAATAATAAAATAATAATTCTAATAATAAATATCTTAGATTTTAATAATCAAAGTACCTTATAGATTATATAAGAAGTTATCTATATAATCACATATAAATATACCTGTGATTATACATGTTAGATTTTATTTAGAAAATATCATTTCAGCCCATTCAGTAATAGGACCTCTTAATACTTTTTGTAATTTAATTGCGAAGGTATTTACTAATGTATTTTCATTCTTTGTAGATTTTAAAAGAGTTGTTAGTGAATTTGTATATTTATTAACATAGAAATTATCTATTTGTTTATTTGAACCTAGTATTACAACCTTAGAGCTATTATCAATTCTTGATAGTACCATTTGCATAGTTTTATTAGACATATTTTGAGCCTCATCTATAATGATAAATGAATTAGAGATTGTTCTTCCTCTCATTTCTCCTACCCACATTGTTTCAATACTGTAATTTTGTATCATTTGTTCAACTCTTGCTGTTACTTCACTATCATCTAATTCACTAATATTTTCAATATTCTTTTTTGAATTTCTTTTTTTATGTTCACTTCTTACAATGTATTCTAAACTATCCATCAATGGATGATTATAAATTCTAAATTTTTCTTCAAATCCAGGTAAATATCCAATATCTTCACCCTTATCTAATGATTCTACAGAGTTTCTTATGTATATAATTTTCTGATACTTTTTTTGTCTTACTAATTTTAGTGCACCACTTAATGCAAGTAAGGTTTTACCGGAACCAGCTTTTGCTTCAATAATTAATACATTGTAAATATGAGATATTATGGCATTAGAGAAAAATAATTGTTCTTTATTTAATGGAGTTATTATTTGATTTCTTATTTCTGTTTCGTCTAAAACTTGAATTCTTTTATTTTGGATATTAGCTAAGACCACTTGATCTGATGATTTTACTTTAAAACAATATGAATAGTTATAAGGTTTATATTCTTTATCAAATTCATAGATTTCTTTATTGTGAAAATTTTCTAAGTCTTCAAAATTTATCTCTACATCTTTTATAAATTCATACTTGAACTCATCTTTATTTGATCCTAGAAGTGCAGCTGTTTTTATATCTAGTGATACAGCTCTTGTTCTTGCCATGATATCAAGTGATAAAAATTCAATGTCTTTTTTATAATAAATTTTTGAGAAACTTGCTATTTCTAATATTTTTCTATCATTTATTATATTAAGTGAAACGTTTTTTGTATTTATACTATATTCATCTTTTGAGATAATATCAACAGTCACTTTATATTGATTTTGTATCTCTATTCTAATTATCTTATATCCATCTTTTGAAATAGATTCTTTTATTTCTGAGTTTTCTAATATTCTTGCAAACTCTCTTGCTTGAAAATTTATCTCATCAAAGCCAGATTTTTTACTATCTATTTCATCAAGTACTGTTTCTGCAAGAATTATTAGATTCTCCCCTTCTGATGAAAGTTTGAATATATTTGTTGCATCTTCTAATAATATATTTGTATCAAGTATATAATATTTATCAAAAATCATTTTGCATCCTTTGGTGTTTGTTTTAATACTTTATATACCAAGAATGTACCAAATAATAAAGTTATAACTGTAAATAAAATTGAGAAAGTTTTTGTAATCACATATCCTACAATTAAAAGTGATAACACTGTAGGAACTTCATTGTAAGCTCTAAAAAAATTACCAGATTTTGTACATGTGCCTTGGGCTAATTGTTTCATATAGTATCCAAGTGAATAAGAATAAATCACTAATAATAGAGCAAACAATAGTTTTGCATGCATCCAACCTCCCCCTTCACTTGAAAGTAAATATGGATTTAAATATAACATAAGAGAACCACTAATGATTGTAGCCCACATTGCAGGAATACCAATATATTTATACATTTTATATTCTTGAATTTTTACAACTTCTACAAAATCTGCTTTATTTTTATATTCAGTATGATAAACGTAAAGTCTTGGTTGATAAAAAAGCATAGCCATCCATGAGATAAATGCCATTACATGAAAAGTTAATATCCATGAGTAGTATTCCATTCTTAATCCTTATGTTTGATTTTTCTTAACCATTCGTTTAAAGTCTTTTCATAACCTATATTTTTACTATCATAAAACTTTAAATCTTTTTCTAAATACTCTTGCTCAACATAACCACCAAAATCATGTGGATATAAATAGCCTATATGCTGTGAATCTAGATGTTTTGGTATATTGAGTAGTTCACCATCTTTTATGTCTTGTAGAGCTTTATTGATAGCTTTATAAGCACTGTTTGATTTAGGTGATGATGTAAGATAGATTATGCACTGTGATAAGATAATTCTTGATTCTGGGTAACCTATTTTGTTACATGCAGTCATTGTATTTACACTTAGATTAAAAGCATGAGGATTTGCATTCCCAATATCTTCACTAGCAAATATCACTAAACGCCTTGTAATAAAATCTACACTCTCCCCTGCATTTATTAATCTGCTCATATAATATAAAGCCGCATCAACATTTGAGCCTCTAATAGATTTAATCATAGCACTTGCTAAATCATAATGTGTGTCTGAAGAAGATACTCCATCTCCTATTACATTCTCTCTTAACTCTTTTACTAAAGTTATATCAATATCTTTTGATACTTTATGTGCAAAATTTAAAAGTGTAAGCATAGCTCTGGCATCACCTGAACTTGAATGTATTAAATGTTCTTTTGCATCTTGATCTATATTTACATCAATATCATTTAAAGCAATTGATAAAATTTTTTTCATTTCATCTTTTGTAAATGCTTTAAATTCATAAAGAAAAGATCTAGATCTGATTGCATTTGTTAAAGTGAAAAATGGGTTTTCCGTACTAGCCCCTATGATTGTTGCATCATAATTTTCCATAATTGGAAGTAATACTTCTTGCTGATTTTTAGAAAGTCTATGTACTTCATCTATAAAGATTAAAGGTTTAATTAAAGCATTTTTATATCTATCAAATACTTTACGTAAATCTTCAACTTTAATACTTGTAGCGTTAAAATAGTAATAGTCTGTATCTATTTCACGTGCTATAATTTTGGCTAGTGTGGTTTTTCCAGTACCTGGTTTACCATAAAAAAATAAATGAGGAATGTCTTTTTGTTTAATTAGTTTATAAAGGGCTTTGTCTTTTGAAATTATATGAGATTGACCAACAAAATTATCTAAATTTGTTGGTCTAAGTTTGTTAGAAAGATCTGTCATCTTCACTTTCATTTAAAAAGCTTCTTAAGTTTTTGTATTCATCTTTTGAAAGAAATCTACTTTTACCTGTAGGTAAATTATTTAGTGATATTCCACCAAATTCATATCTTTTAAGATCCATAATATCAAGTCCAAAGTGTGCAAAGAATCTTCTTAATTCTCTATTTTTACCTTCAACGATTGATACTTTAATTTTAGAAAAGTTTTCAGTATTACTTAAAATACTATAACCTATAAATGGCGCAAATGTCATTGATTTAATTTTACTTCCTTTAAATGCACCATCACTTGCATCTTCAAGTTCTAAACCTTGCATCATTGCAGATTCTACTTTTGGTCCAATTGATCCATTTACTTTTATTTTATAAATTCTTTCTAAATTTGAGTGCATTAAAGCATCTACAATTTTAACAGAATCTGATAAGAGTAATAATCCTTCACTTGCATAATCTAAACGACCTACAGACATAAAGTGTTTATATCTTTTATCTAGTGAATCATATATCGTTTTTCTACCTTGAGGGTCTTTTTTAGATACTATTTCACCTTTTGGTTTATTATATATAATAACCGTAGGCATTTTATTTTTATCTTCTTTGATTAAAGTTTTATTGATATGTACTTCATCATCAATAGTTACTTTAGTTGCTAAATTTTCAACAACTTTACCATTAACTTTAACTTTACCCTCTTCTATTAATCTATCGGCTTCTCGTCTTGAGTATTTACTATTATGAGATAAGAATTTATTTAATCTTGTCTCTTCTAATTCTTCTATTTCTTTTTTCATTTTATACCAGCTTCAATTAAATCATGTATGTGAAGAACACCAACTAATCTATTGTTTTCATCTGTAACAATTAAAAGTTGTATTTTGTAATCTTCAACTATCTGTAATGCATCACTAGCTAAAAGGTCTTTATTTTTTAAAATTCTTGGATTTTTACTGGCAATATCTTCAACTTTACAATCAATTGTAAAGTTTTCATTCATAAGCCCTCTTCTTAAATCTCCATCACTTAATAATGCTATTACTTTGTTATCATCATCTGTGATAATAACACTTCCTAATCTTCCTTCACTCATTACAATAATTGCATCTCTAAGTTTAGTTTCACGTGAAACTATAGGAAGGTTTTCTTTTCTAAGTAAATCATCTACTTTTACAAATAGTTGTTTCCCTAAGCTACCACCTGGATGAAATGATGCAAAATCT
>Ga0105358_10000780_pt1 | contig 16506 bp, 19 predicted proteins | sample GOMGulsemesocosm_5_FD_83509 | JGI IMG/M metagenome (GOLD analysis project Ga0105358, IMG submission 83509) | Methane-oxidizing microbial communities from mesocosms in the Gulf of Mexico - GOM15C Gulf of Mexico | ecosystem: Environmental > Aquatic > Marine > Cold seeps | place: Gulf of Mexico... | reverse complement strand
AAATTCTGCATCTATACCATATGCTTCAATTTTAGATTTTAGCTCATCTAAATCAGAATCATTTTCTACTTTATATGCAATTCTATTAAATGTAGACTCATCTGATGGTCTAAACACCATAGAATATTTATCCCATTCATCCCAACATTTCATATATAAAGTTCCATCTGAATCTTCTCTTTCAACTGTAAGACCCATGATATTTTCATAATAATCTCTTGTTGCTTTTATATCTAAGACATTTAAATCAATATGTCCAATTCTCATAATACCCATTGTTTATCCTTTTAATTATACTTATCTAATCACCGATTGTATAAGTTATCTTTTTAGTTTTACCTATAAACTCTATTTCCATATCAGTTTTGGGAAATACTCTACATGCTAAAACAATACCTTTATCCTCTTCTTCTTGACTTATATGTTTTCTACTCATTACAATAGATTCATACTCACCACTTATAACTTTTATTTTACAAACTCCACAACCACCATTATGACATCCTTTAGGTACTTTTGGTGATTTTTTGTAAAGTGATTCCATCAAATGTTTTTTACTATTACATTTAAATGATCCATTATCTAGAAGTACATTGAAACTTTCATTCATTTTAATACCTTATAAGTTTTTAAATAAAGGACTTCTAACTTCATCTTTATTTAAATCTGCTTTTGAGAAAAACTTTTCTGTATGTATATCCTTATCAAAAAGTCTTCCTTTCATCAATACTTTAATACAAGCATCTGTCATAGGAGGAGGACCACAAAGATATGCCTTATTACCTGCAAACTTTCCACCATATATTTTAACAGCTATATCATTTACAAAACCAACTTCACCTTTCCAATTTTCATCTTTATTATCAGATAAAACAGGAATATATCTAAAGTTATCATATTTTAATTCTAAATCTCTAAATATATCTGCATAATACAATTCTTCTTCATTTCTTGCACCATGAAAAAGTGTAATAGGAAGTGTACTTCCACCTTCTAAATCATCTAATATCATAGATTTAGGACTTGATAATCCTGAACCACCAGCAAAATAAATGCTTGGCTTTTTTACAGATTTTTTAACAAAAAATCTTCCAAATGGAGCTGTTATTTTTCTTCTATCTCCAATTTTTACATTTTTATGTATCCAAGGTGTTGCTTCACCATCAGGAATTAATGTAATATTAAGTTCAATTACTCTTCCTGTACTAGGTTCATTTGCTAAAGAAAAAGACCTAGGTTCATCAAAGCCTGGAACGTAATAGTTGATATACTGGCCTGCTTGAAATTTTAAATCTTCATCAAGCTCAATCCAAAGACCTAAAATTCTAGGAGTTAGCATCTTTCTTTCTACAACAGTTCCCATTATATCTCTAATAGGTATACTAACTGAATCTGGATCTTCATCAACATCAGCTTCAATAACAACATCACTTAAAGGCTTTGCCGTACAAGCTAAACAAAATCCATCATCTCTCTCACTTTCCATTAAAGCAAAAGGTGAAGCATCTCCATGATCAACTTCGCCTTCTAATACTTCAACTTTACATGTTCCACAAAGTCCATGATTACAAGCATGAGGAAGATATACTCCTTGACGCAATGATGCATCAAGAAGTGTTTGGTTTTCATCTACTTCAAGAGTATTTCCTGTAGGTTCTATTTCAAGTGTATAGCTCAATTTAAGCTCCTAATTTACCAGTTAAACTTGGAGTCTTAAATTCAATAAATGATTTATGACCTACCCCATTATCTTTTAAACTTTTAGTAAAATCAGGAGTTACAATATTTCCATCAATAATCCAAATAACCTCAGTAGTTTCAAAATCTAATTTCTCAAAATCTGGTTCTACTTTATATGTTAAAGGTATAATTTCAGCAACTAATGCCCCAAAAGGCATCTCTGGAGGAAGAGGAAATGCCATTGGTGAACTCACCATAACATGACCATGCCAATAGATATAAACCACTTGATTTCCATGAAATTTATCTACACTATCTTTCATTATAATTGGGTATTCTTGCCCATTTGATGTATAAACTGACATATCTTTTCCTTATCCTCTATTCTTTAAGTTATTCCATGTTGCTTCATCTTCAGAACCAACATAATCTTTATTATCAACACCATCTTCAATTTTATACCATTTTAATATTTCTGGCATAGTAGCTCCACCACAGTTACCTTGAAAAATCTGATGAGGAGGCATCCATGCTTGTACATATTTTTCAGGTTGGTCTGTAAATATAGTTTTACAAGCATCCGAACAGAAATGGAATTTCTCACCATTATATTCTGTAGTCTTATGAGAGTAAACATAAGGGTTACCTTCCTCTATTTCTGTAAATACTAATGGAATTTGACAAGTTTGACAAAGACAAGGTAGTGTTTCACCATAGAACCTATCGCCATTTCCTTTATCATGTTTTGCAAATTCTTCATAAACAGGTCTATAGTATTTATCAAAACTTTCTGGGTACTTTTCAGATAACCAATTCATTTTCTTTTCATCTGGTAACCAAGCATGAAGACCTTCTGCAGCACTATGAAAATAAAAAGTTTTCCATAACTGATGAGAAAGATGATCTTTTTCGGCCATAATTGTATTAATCATATCTGTTGGAACTTCAATACCATATTTTTCTAAATCTTTAAATAGTGCCATTCCATTTTGACCGATATAAATATCAACAGCTTCTCCCCAAGATGTAGGTGACTCAGGAAGCATATAATCCATCATCATTGATACAAGAGATAACATCTTGTATCCTCTCCATAACCATTTTTCTAAATATTTTTGAATAATAGGTACATTCGCTTCATCTTGTTCTAATACAAATTTAACAGCTTGAAGACCTAGAGTCATATGTCTAGACTCATCAGATTGTGCAGAGAAACCAAAAGTAACTGTCGCCATATCTCCATTATATGCAGCTCCACTCATAAATGGAACAAATAAAAGTGAAGTAAGTACAAATTCAAATGCAAAACCAATAGCAACCATCCATTCAACTGGTCCTGAAGTCATCGCATCTTCTGCCATAGATTTAGGAACTGAAAGATACCAAATTCTATCATATTTTTTTACACTATGTCCAAAACCATTAAAATGCTTATTATAGTGACTCATTGTATGCATTTGAGTTTGGAAGTGTCTTAACTCATCTATAGCTTGCATTTGACATGCTACTGCTGCACCTTCACCTTTAAATGAACGAGCAACTTTAGAAAAACCTCTATGTGCCATATACTCAACTGGTGTAACACCTGTTATAAAAACTTTAAGAGCATTTATATATCTAGCATCTGTAATATTTTGTTGTCCATTGTTTTGTGCAAATGCATCAATAATTGCATATAGCTTTTTATCTTTTTCAGCTTGAAGTTTCCAGTAAGATTCCATCGTCATTCGGAATGGATCTTCCCAAGCATCCCAATCATGTATTTTAATACCTTCCATTTTTAATTCTGGATAAACATCATCTTCTTTTTGGTATGTAGTATCCCAACCAAGTCTTGTCATATATTTATAGCTATCTTTTCTACTTAATCTTTTTTTTCTTTTTTCTGCACTCATATTAAATCCTTTTTTAATTATCCCAATAAACTTTTATTTCATCATCAGTTTCGTCAATTTGTCCACCAATAGAAACAAGTTCGATTTGCATCTCTTCAACATCCCAATCTCTACCTAATTCTTCAGATACAGTAATTGCTTTAATAACAATTTCTTTTTCTCTTTCAATTTGAATCATCGCAGGTTTATTTGTTACTTTTACATCCGCATTGTCTTTTTTTATTGATCTAACAATTGCTCTGCCATCTTCAGTATCTTGTATAACTAATAGTGCAATACTCATTTTATATCCTTATAAATTTAAACCAGATTTATTTAATCTAGCTACAAGTTCTTCTTTAATAGAAGTCACAGTATCTTTATCAAAAGTTGATAAAGCATCAACCATAATATCTATATATTTTTTTGACCACATAGTTAAGATTTCAGTATTTTCTACTGATTCTGCAGCTGATACTTTTACATAATTATCTACCCACTTATTAGTTTCTTCACTAACTGTAACTATGAATTCAGACATCATACTCATAGCGATGTTTCCAGCAGGAGTAAGTTTATTTCCTAAAGATTTAAACATAAGAGGTATTATAAAACCATCAAATATAACATTTTGAATAATAAATAGTTCCATATAATCTTTTACAATAAATGAATCTTCCATAGCTTTTCTTAAACCTTGCCATTCTGGATCATTTAACCATGCTTCTTTTCCTGCATCTAAAATAGAAATATCATTATTGGTAATATCTAAAATTATTTTTGTTGCATGTTGTGCAAAACCTAATTCATCTTCTGCTTGGAATTGAGTTGCAGAAGAAAAAGGTCCCCCATATCCAATTGCAGCTAAAGTTAAATTATTCATGTTAGCACCATAAAAATAATGTCTCAATGGCGTAATATTTTTAATAATACTCTGAATATCTTCATTAGTCATCTTTGAAAACATCATTCTTTTCTCTAAAAAATTCATAGTATCAATAGCTGTAGCATTTTGCTTAGCTCTTGTAGATACATAAGTCATATAGTGAAATTTTCGAGGATCAACTAAATCTTCCCAATCGTTCATAACTATTTTAGTTCTTCGAACATCAAACATTTCGTGTTCTACATCCCATTGTGGCTTGTAATGAAAATGTTCACTAGGCTGTGCTCCAAAAACTGCTTCTTCATATCTAGAAAAAGGTCTGTCTTCCCCAAATTTTTCCGCTAAATGTGCATAACCTTCTCGTTTAGGTTTAATTTCTACACTTGCTATATCCATACTCATTTTTTCTCCTTAATTTATAAATTCTTCAGTTCCATACTTCCATAATATGTCATCTTTTTCAATTTCTTTTTCTTGTTCTTCATTAACAAATGATACTTTATTTCTCATACAAAACTCTAAAAAAGTTTTATAAGGCAATATAAATTCTACATTTGTAGTAGCAGAATCAATAGCAAAAAGAAATTCGACAAATCCATTATCTGTAATATTCTCAATTTTAACAAATTTTTTTTTCCCTGGCATTAATTCATACATTTAAATCCTTTGCATAATAATTATATTATATTATAATCGCTTTTAAATCGCTTTCTATGTATTTGTAATATATTTTGCAACAGAATAACCCTGATTGAATGCCATAGAAATACTTCCACCATTTTGGAACACAATATCTCCTACAACAAATAAATTTTTTACATTAGTTTCATTGTTATTATCAAATATTGGTTGTAATTTAGCATCAATATCTATTCCACAATTTGATATAAAATCAATTGGAGTAGTTCCACCAAGAGCAAATATCATTCTTTCATAAATACCAGTACTATCATCAGAATATATTATTTTAATAAGACCATTTTCATCTATTATCTCTTTTATATCAAGTCCTAATTTATATTTTAAATCACCACTTTCAAACTTTTCTTCTAGTTTCTTTTGATTGATAGGATTTGGTCTTGTAAATTTTTTTCTTCTGTATGCTATGGTAACTTCATTGTTTTTTGATAAGGATGTTGCATATTCAGATGCACTATCTCCACCTCCAACAACTAAAATCTTTTCTTTCCCAGATACTTTAGATAAATCAAAGTTAATTATTTTTCCAAGTTTTCGAGGAAGTTTATAGTCAGGTTTTTTAGGTTTTGCCATTCTTCCTATAGAGATGACTACATTTTTTGAATTGTATGAGCCAGTTTTTGATTCAACTTCAAATATATCATCTTTTTTTTCCACTAAATATACTTCACTGTTATATTTGATTTCTATATTTGTAGATTTATTTAAAATTTCATCAAAAAGTTCTATTTTATGTTCTTTCACAAATTTAAAATCTATATTACCTAATAAGTCAACTTCAAATCCACCCCAATCTCTATCTATTGGTTTTCCATTTTCATAAAAATTTCTAATTGTATTACAATTAGTATCCGTTTTTTCTAATATAAGTATATTTTTAAGACCTAATAATTCTGCTTCATATGCAGTAGCAACTCCAGCAGGTCCAGCTCCTAATATAATAATATCATATAATTTATCACTCATTTTAATCCTTATTTACGGTCTTATTAAAATCTTTAAACTATTATCATCTTTGCTATTAAAAAGTTTAAATGCTTCATCAATGTTGTCTAATTTAAACTCATGAGTAAAGTAGTCTTCTGGATTTACAACTCCATCTTGAATGTATTTCATAGCTTTTTGCATATAGGGTTGAACATTTGCAAAACCATTCATGTGTAATGAAATATCTCTTAAAAACACATCTCCTAGTACAAGATTAAATTCTTGATCTGTAAATACACCAAGTGCAGCAATTGTTCCCCCTGCTCTAATTAAATCCAATGAAGTTTGAAGTGTTTCTTTGAAACCAACCATTTCAATAACTTTGTCAAATCCTCTTTCTCCTGAAATTTTTAGAGCTTCTTCTTTAAAACTTTCATTATTTGGATTTAGTACATTTACACCTTTTTTAGAAGCAATATCTCTTCTATTTTCAACAGGTTCGACAACAAGTATATTCTTAGGTGAAGTTTTTGTAAGAGCTATATCAAGTGCCATTAGTCCTGTAGGACCTGCTCCAATTATTGCTACTTTCTCACCAACTTGTATATCAGCTAATTCATTTGCAATAACTGCACTTGGCATATTACATGATAAAGTTAAAGCAGAAGCATCGGAAATACCTTCAGGTATGAGCATTACGTGCCCTTCAGCATGAGGTAAAATCATTTCTTCAGTGTGAGTTCCATTTAAATTTCCAAAGGGAACACCAAAACCGTATACAGCTTTTTGAGTTGTTTCACAGTGTGCAGTTTGTCCACAATCACACATATAACAATCCCCACAAGAACAAGAATATGCCATTGAAACTCTATCTCCAATTTTAAATTTTGAAACATTTGAACTGATTTCTAATACTTCACCACAAAGTTCATGTCCTGTTTGAGAAACACCTTTTTCCATAATTGCATCTAACGCCCCTCGATAAACATGTAGATCAGAACCACACATAGAAGTTGCTAGAACTTTTACTCTAATATCATCTTCATGAGTTATTTTTGGTGATTCTTTTACTCCACATCTAATATCTTTTGGCCCATAATAAATTGCTGTTTTCATTCTGATATCCTTAGTATTAATAGAAAGACCAATAAAGAAATACTTTACTTTATTGGCTTTGAAAGTTTTTAATAACTTAAATCTTAAGTTATTATGCTTGTAAGTTTAAAGTACTTAAAAAGTCTTTTAGAGATTCTTTAGCATCATTTGCAGATTCTGGTGAATCTGGTATTTCATTACAGTATGTTTCAATTGCATTATTAACAAGTGGCATCCACTTAGTTACAATAGATTGAATATACTCATGATTTCCATCAACTTCTGTAGTCATTTTTACTAATGCACTTGCCCATTTTCTATGTCTTAAACTATCATTATATTGTGATTGGCTTAATAGTCCTAAAAGTGTATCATTAGCATCTTTTGCATAGTTTCCAAACTGAACTTGTATTGATTCTTCAATTGCTGGTTTTGCAAGAAGGTTTAACACAATAAATGTTTCTGCCCAATCCCATGCTACTAATGCTTTTTCCATTAATTCTCTTATACCTTGCCAAGCTACATCTTTTTCCCATAATTCTCTTTCATTTTCACCAAGTCCTAAACCAGAAAAAGTATTTGAAAGTTCTTTTGCTCTATATGCTGTATGAGATAATATTCTTAATTCATCAGCAGTTTGGTATGTTGCACAATTTGTAATTGTACTAGAAGGTGCCATTTGTTGTAAATATGCTGAACTCAACTGTAATGTATGATATGCATATCTTGCAGGAGTATATAATCTTGCTAAAACTTTTGCATGCTCTACAGATAACATCTCGTCATGACCTCTTTCATTCATTTGGTCAAAAAGCCCATTAATATATATTTCTTGTCCATCTTGTAAAATATTATAAGTTCTATATACTATTTTATCTGGATCAGTAAAAGAATCCCAATCACTGTGTTTTAATGGACTATTATTTCTATTCTTAATATACCAGTCTGACATAGGAACATCAGGAAAATGGAATGGCTGTTTTTGATCATTCATATGAAAATGTAAATTTCTTGAAACGATATCATATTCACTTGGCTTTTTTCTTCCACCTGCTAAATGTGACCAAGTTTTTAATGGTGCTGCGAATTCTGGTCCTTGTGTATTTTCACTCATATTATCTCCTTATTATCTTGTTTTTTCGAAGTAAAATCTTACAAAATCACTTGTTGCTTCTATTTGTCCTGCAAAAGATGCCATATTAATTTCTAATTCTCTCATTTCGAAACCTTTTCCTAAACACTCTTCTATTGTTTCTCTTTTTATAATCATTTCCTGATCACAAGAGATTCTAAGATATGCAGTTTGGTCAAGAACAACAACATCTTTAGTTGGATTATCAATCTCTGCTGCTTCCGCAACTGCAATTGAAACATCACCAGATCTCATTATAGGTCCTACATTATTATTATTAACCATATCAGTATTATTTGACATCTAATTTTCCTTAATATTTAATTTAACTATGTGATTTCTCAGGAACAATTCCTTCTGTATCTACATAAATATCTTCATCCACAACTTTTGATGGATAAACTGCTAACTTACAATCTGTTGGATTTAAACCAGTTCCCGTGCATGAATCAAATTCCCATAAATGAGCAGTACATGTAAGAACTCCATCTTCACTCAATGTTCCCTTTTCACCAAGAGTAATTTCTTGGTGAGGACACATGTTTTGAAAAATAACAATCTTATCATCTTCATGAGCAACAACTAAAACTTCAGTACCATCAGAAGTTTTAAAAGGTTTCATTTCACCTTCCCAAACATCATCCAATGTACATATTTTTTCAAATGCCATTATTTTTTCTCCTAGTTATCACTATAGAAAACATCTATAGTTTCAGTAGGTAAAAGACCTGCATTTGCAACCTTCATATCTCTAGGAAATAATTCTTTATTGCTATGTCTTTTTATTCTCATAACTTTACCTTCTTGTACTTCTATTCTTCTATTTACAGAATGAAATGCACACTTTTGTGCTACTTCATCCATAGTATCTTCTGTATCAACTGGTACAACTTGTATAACAAAATCATTTTCAAACAATGAACTCAATGGAAATAATGCCATAGATTATCCTTTTTATTTTTTATTTTTTTATTTTCTAAAATCTTCAGCCCATGCATAATCATGTGCATCTACACCCATTTCACCTGGAGATAATCCCATCCATGCTAATGCACCATTTAAATCTGGGGGAGTAATATTTCCTGCTAAAAAGTGGTCAACTGCTGTCATAACACCCTTGTATCTTTCTGGATCTGTTTCAAAAACCCATCTATCTACTTCAGAATCAAAATGATATAACCTACCTTCATATTCTAATTGATAATCAGCCAATTGACCTTCAGGAACTTTTTTATGAGGAATTGTTATAATAGGAACAAATCCAGTATGACATATCAATGGTAATGTTGCTGGTAAAGTTAAATCTTTTTTATCATTTAAAATATTTTCTGTTATCACATCCCAACATTTTCCATAAGTATCATTCCAACCTGGATATTTTTCTTCAAGCCAAGCTCTATCTGCTTTTCCTGCACCTGCTGCTGGATTCCACCAAGCTGTTGGTCTCCAATACCAAACACCTAGGTGCATAGCATGATGTTTATCTGCAATATCATTAATAAATGTATCCCAATACCATGGAAGTTCTAAGCCAAGATCAAGTAGTTGTCTCTCAAATTGAGCTACAATCCATTCTTCCATAAACTCTTTGAATGATTGTTTCCTATGTTCAACTGGAGTATAATAATCCATAATAGGCCCAGTAAGAACTGAAAATAGTCTCCATGCTTTCCAAATAGATAAATCAACCATTTTTTGAGCTTCTTCTTTTTTACCATTTTCTATTAAAATTTTAAGTGCAGGTCCACCTTGTTGAGCATGTCTTGACTCATCTGTTTGAATACTTGAAATAAGACTTGCAAATGTATGATCTCCTGTCTCAGCAGCATCAGCAGCTAAACCTAAAAACTGCATATTTGTAAAACCTGTCTCAAAAGAGAATGTAAGCATAATTGCAGTTGAAATTGCATCTCTTGTTAACATAACATCATCGAAGAAATTTTTACCAGCTACTGCAGCCCATTCATTAGTATGATTTGCTTTGTATGCCCAATCCCATTGTCTTGATCTCTTAGTATATGTATGTGGAAAATAAAGCTGATGTTGACCATGTCTATTTTCATCCATCATACCAAAAGTAGCCATATTTCTATTACCTGGTGCTTTTGAAAATCTTGCCATTCTTGTTTCTGCAAGACTTGCTTGATATTCTGCTGTTGCTACTGCACCATAATGTGCTTGCATAGTTGATTCCCAACCTGGATCGACATCATCCATAAATTTTGATCTAGAAAGTGCAGCCTTTACAGAATAAATTCCTGCATCTTTTTCTCTTTGAGTTTCAACATACTCTGAAAATGTAACCTTGTAAGGTTCATCATAAGTATCCCATTTTTCCATTGGAATACCTCTACCTCCACTCATTTCTTCTGGAAACAATTCATCTTCTGACACATATTTAGGTGTCCAGTTTGTACTTCTAGTTAAATTATACCAATCTTCTCTTTTCATTAAAGACATATATTACTCCTTATTTTAAGTTCATTAAGTATAGAGTATAATAATCGTTTTAGAATCGCTTTTTTATTAAATTTGTACATTCAAAAAACATATTAATTGATTGCAAATTTAGATATATTTTAAAGCTTTTTACAATTATTTATAAATAATATCCTATCTGGAGTGGTAAAATATGAGGGTTAGTAGGGAAAAGATACATAAGTATGATTAGTTTCCATCCTGCTTGAGTAAAAGTTTGAAACTAAATCTAGTGGATTATTATTTGGTCAATTATAAGAAAAAGTAGAAAAGCAAGTACCCTTTTTTACTATTAGGTCTAGTTATTAGGAAATTTATCACCTAATAAATTTGAAGAAATAAAAAAAGTGTTATAAGGTGAACTGATGGCTTAGAGATAATAAAAAATGTATCTGAATTTTAGTTAACGCTCAAGTTTGCCTAAATTAATGCCATATCCAAGACCTTTTCTATTTAAAATCAAATTCTTATCAATTTTACCTCTTAATCTAAAAATAAGTGATCTAAATGCATTATTACCAGGTAAATATTCTCTCCAAATAATATCCTCTATAGCCTCCTGAGAAATATAGGAGTGGATGTTATGACATAAAATATCAATTAAAATATTTTCATTGTTTGTTAAATCTACTTTTTTACCATCACAAAATAATGTTTTATTGTCCTTATCATACATATAAGGTACTAATAAATTTAATATTTTTTGGTTTGAAATATTCTTATTTTTTAAAATGTCTTCTAATATTTTCTTTTTATTTATAGCATTTGTTAGATTAAGCATCTCCTTATTGTATTTTTTATGCTTCTCAATTGCTAACTCTATTGAAGCTTGCAAATTATGAATTCTATATGGTTTTATTATATATCCATAAGAAATAGTATCCGAGGTGCTTTTTATTATACTTACATCAGAATTTGCTGTTAAAAAAATTATAGGAATATTTGGATAACTAGTTTTTAATTCTTTTGCTATATCTATACCCGTGTAATCTTCTTTTAAATTAATATCCATTAATATGATATCAATGCTTTTAATTTCTTCTAGAAGTTTAATTAATTTAGATTTGTTAGAAGCAATACCAATAACTTTATAGTTAAGATCTTCTAATGTTTCTTTTAAGTTCAAAGCAATCATAGATTCATCTTCAACAATCAAAACTTTAATTATACTCATCTGTTGTTCCTTTCATTGGAAATTCAATATTGAATTCTAAACCATTATTATTTTTATATGATATTATACCATCTAATTGATTTTCTATTATTGATGTAATAAGTTGCATACCTATTGAATTAGATTTCTTGAGTAAATTTAAATCATTTAAACCTTTTCCATTATCTCTTATTTTTAATTTTACAACATCATCTACTCTTTTTAAATGTATACAAAGTAAATTATCTTTCTTTTCCATAAATGCATATTTAAAAGAATTTACGCATATTTCATGGATTACCATTCCTATCTCTATACATTTATCTGTTGAAAATATTAAAGGATCAATATCTATATCAATATTTAATACTTTTTCTTTTACATTATATAGAGATTCTATATCTAAAATAAGTTTACTTAGATATGAATTTATATTAATTGAAGACAGGTCTTCCCCTAGATATAAGAACTCATGAACAAGCGCCATTGTATGTATCCTACTTTGACCTTCTTTTATAATATTTTTAACTTCTATGTTATTTGATCTTCTTGATTGCATACTAAGTATTGAACTTATTATTTCCATATTATTTTTTACTCTATGATGTACTTCTTTAAAAAGAACTTTATTTTCATTAAGAGATTTTGTTAATTTATTATTAATATAAGATATTTTTCTTTCATATTTTTGTTTTGCTGTTATATCTCTTGCAAAAGCACATATATATTGATTTTTATTATATATAAATCCATGACCTGTAACTTCTAATGTTATTATTTCGCCATTTTTTTTGGTATGAGTTGTAACTATTTTCCAATTATCAGTATCTATCATAGCTTGCATTACTTCAGGTAGTTGCTCTCTTGTAAAATTTTTATCAACCTCATCAAGATACATATTTAGGAATTCTTCTTTTGAATATCCGTCCATATCACAGGTTGCTTTGTTTACGTATATATATTTTCCTTCTTTTGTAAACCAATGTATCGCTTCTTGTGAGTTATCTACAGAAATTTGAAAAGGAATTAACCTATCTTTATCTTTTAATTCTTCATATGAATTTTCAATAAATATTATTTTATTTTGCATATACTTAAACAATATATATAATATTATGAAGGTTTCAATTAAGGAGAGTATAGATAAGTTTATATATGAACCTTTTATTTCATCATTAATAACAGCTAAATATATATATTGATTAAGTAGAAGAAAAGTAATAATTGCAGTAATAAAATATATTATTAATAAGAATTTGTTTATTCCTGTGTTAGTTTTAAGATTGTGTTTTATTTTTTTAAAAATATAAAATCCTTTAATTATAACTGGAAGTATTATATCAATATTCATCATAAAAACCGATTAAAACAGTTAATAACATTCTAATCTAAAAAACAATAGTTTAAAGTTTTATTGTTGTTTAAATAGTTTGTTTTTTAATTAAGTCTCTTTTTATATTTATTTTATATTTATTTAGTTATATTTGAGCAGATAAAACTATAGTAAAAATCAGGATAGATATGAGAAAAGATTCACCATATTATAATCAAAGTATAAAAGTCTTACAATCTTCAACACTATTTTATGGTATTGAAGAAGGAATGATAGAGAATATTCTTGAAAATTTCACGCCTATTACTTTTCCAAAAAAAACTATTATTGATTATTCTGCTACACAAGAATTTATTTTTATTATACTTAAAGGAAGAGTAAAACTCTCAAAAATCAACCCAGAAAATGGCCGTGAATTTATTGTTTCTATTCTTAATAAAGGTGATGTTTTTGATATCATTTCATTTCTTGAGGAAAAAGAGCATGAAATTAATATTGAGTCAATTGATGAGATAGAATTACTTAAAACTTCTGTAGTAACAGCTCGTAATTGGTTAAATAATAATCCAAACTTTAATAGGAATTTTTTACCTTACCTAGGAAAAACAATGCATTCTCTTGAAGATTCTGCTTCAGATTTAGCACTATATGACACAATAACTAGACTAGCAAAACTGATTTTAAAGAACACTGATATAAACGATAAAAAGAATGACAATTTTTCTGTTAAACTTATAAATGATCTTTCACACGAAGCTTTATCACAAATGATAGGAAGTGTAAGAAAAGTTGTAAATCTTAATATACAAGTACTAAAAAAAGAGGGAATTATCACTTCTGTTAGAGGTAGCCTTTCTGTTAAAAATTTACAAAAACTACTTGATATATGTGATTCTGCCACTTAAGTAACAGATTTTATTTTTTCATTTATATACACTTCCATCTAAAATTTTAATCTAATGATGTGTATAATAATTTATTTGTAATAAAAATTGCTTTTAAATAGATTTATTGAAGTGAGTTTAGTTTCCAACAAATTAGTAAATAAAGGATGTAAATATTGAAGAAAATTATAAATGTATTGTTTCTAACTATTTTATCTATGCCATTAATAGCGAATGACAGTAGTAAGAATATTATGAGTTTAAATGATTTATTAGGTTTGATAAAACAAAGTAAAGAGATAAAAATATCAGAATTCGAAAAACAAATGAGTATTTTTGATTATAAAAAAACAAAAGCTCTTGATTATGGTTCTCTGAATTTACAAATCAATGGATTAAGAACAGATCACTCAGGTGCTGTTTTTGCAATGAAACTTAATGAAAGAGAAGTAAAGCCTCAAGATATGGCTTTGGAAAACTTAAATTATCCAGATGATAGATCTTCTTTTGAGTCAAAGCTGACTTTTTCCTTGCCTCTTTATACGGGAGGGAAAATAAGTGCATATAAGGAAATAACAAAAAATCTTATAAATATTGCAGGACTAGATAAAAACAATCTACTTATCCAAAAAATATTTGAAGTAAAAAAAGGGTTTTATTCTATTGTACTTATCGAAGAACTAACTGCCCAAATAAATATAATTAAAAAAAATACTCTTTTTTTAAGAGAGAGTATAAATCAACTGGAAATAGAGGGTTTTTCAACTAAAACAGATCTATTAATGATTGATTCAAGATTATCAGAAGTGGATTCAATTCTTTCTCAGCTTAAAACAAACAAAGAATTGGCTTTGCATTTTTTAAGCTTCCTAACATCACATCCTATTAGTGATATTATTTATATCGAAGATAATATTTATTTTAAAGATATATCTGACAATAAAATTTTAATGAAGAATATAAATCTTAAAAAAGCACAAATAGCTATAGATATTAAAAAAAGCCAAATAAATATTTCTTCATCAGATTATCTTCCAAATCTTGGGCTTATTGCAGAGTATGGTTCTAATGATAAAAAACTTTTAGGTAATTTTTCAGATCATGATTATTATATGCTAGGTTTTGGTGCAAAATGGAATCTTTTTAGTGGAGGTTCTAGTAAAAATGATCTTTTAAAAGCAAAAGTTGATTTACTAAAACAGAAAATGACATTAGCTTTATCTAAAGAGGGTATTCTTTTACAAGCTGACGATATACGAACGAAAATAAAAAATCTTAACTTTAAGCTTGAAGCTTTAAATAAAGAAAAAAAGTATAAAAAACAAATATTTAAAAACTTTGAAGAAAGCCATAAAGAACGTCGTGCTTCAATGAATGATGTATTAATTCACCAATCAAAATATATAGAAACTTTAATGAAAATAGAGAGAATGAAAAATCTTAAATATGAAGAGATTTTCAAATTTCAAACACTACTAGATGGAGAAAAAATATGATAAAGAAACTTTTAGCAATAATATTATTGCTACCTTTTGGACTTAATGCTACTGAGATATCTGGATATATCATCTCAGATAATCAAAAAACAATTAGTTCAAGAAATATGGGATACATTAAAAAAGTATATGTGAAAGAAGGGGATGTAGTTAAAAAAGGTACACCACTTTTTGATATCGATTCAAAAGATATGGATGTAATGTTAAATCAAGCTAAACTTACAAAAAGTCAAGCATTTTATCTTTAGGGATGTATCAAAACACTTATAAAGATGTTCTAGTAAATCAGGCAAGATTAAAAAGGTTATATAATAAAGATATTGTTTCAAAATATGAAATTGAGCAAATTACTTTAGCTAAAACAAATCTAGAATCTATGATAAACATTGCAAAAGAGCAAATAAAACAAGCTAATGAACAAATAAAAAGTGTAAAAAACCAATATTCTTACCTTAATGTAAAATCACCATCAAATGCAGTTGTAATAAAAAAGAATATACAAAAAGGTGAAATGGCAGTACCTGGAACTCCAATGATTCTACTCTCAGATATATACAATCAAAAAGCTGAGATTTTGGTAGGTGAGAAATTATTAAAATATCTAAAAATAGGTCAAGAAGTTAATGTATCAATACCATCTGTAGAGTACAAAACTAAAGGTGTAATTAGTGCTATTATACTTGATGGTGATAAATTAAGTCATAGTTTTAGAGTAAAAGTTGATTTTGAAATAGAAGGAAGAAAAATATATCCAGGTATGTATGCAATTGTTGCTATAGAGGATAATTAATGTCAAAAGTATTTCATCCTACAAATATAGCGAGTAAATTGGCAAAAGAGTTTATCCATAACCCTATAACTCCTTTTTT
>Ga0105358_10000777_pt1 | contig 16527 bp, 18 predicted proteins | sample GOMGulsemesocosm_5_FD_83509 | JGI IMG/M metagenome (GOLD analysis project Ga0105358, IMG submission 83509) | Methane-oxidizing microbial communities from mesocosms in the Gulf of Mexico - GOM15C Gulf of Mexico | ecosystem: Environmental > Aquatic > Marine > Cold seeps | place: Gulf of Mexico... | reverse complement strand
CAGATAGTGAAGAACTGATTGCTTATAATAAAGATAAAAATTTAGATCTCTGGCAACTTGCCCTTCAATATGAAAGTGCACGGGGCAATATTGCTGAAGATGTTGTGTATGAAAAAATGCGCCATATTGTCAAAATATTGGAAAAATCAATTGCAGACGGAATTTCAGGCACAGCCTATGCTGATCGCATATATCCGGCGCAAGCACCTGCTTTTAAAGAAAAAATGGCATCAAATTCTTTTATGAATTTGGGGCTTTCCAATGATGTTACCCTCGCTGTCACGGCACTGATGGATGTGAAAAGTTCAATGGGTATCATCGTTGCAGCCCCAACCGCTGGGTCTTGTGGTACTTTACCGGGCACATGTTTGGCTGTTGCCAATGCACTTAATATGTCCCAAGACAAAAAAGTTAAAGCCATGTTAGCTGCTGGCCTTATTGGTGTATTCATTGCTGGAAAAGCAACGTTTTCAGCAGAGCTTGGGGGATGCCAAGCTGAAACAGGTTCGGGTTCTGGCATGGCAGCAGCTGCACTTGTCACATTATTTGATGGCACGTTTGAACAAGGTTTAGGGGCGGCATCTTTGGCTTTGCAAAACACCTTTGGACTTATATGTGACCCTGTAGCAAACCGTGTTGAAGCGCCCTGTTTAGGCAAGAACGTGATGATGGCTGGAAATGCGCTTTCTTCAGCCAATATGGTCTTGGCAGGTTTTGATCCCTTAATCCCCTTAGATGAAGTGATCGTTGCAATGCATAAAGTTGGACAGGCCATTCCATGTGAGTTGAGATGCACAGGAAAAGGTGGCCTTGCGATGACACCGACAGCACAGCGCATTTTAAAAGAATTTGAAAACTGAACTTTGTAAATCTAAATTACATGGACACGATAATATAAAAAGACTGCAACCTCATTTAAAACGACATCGGGCTGCTATTGCTTAAATACGAATGTTGGGATTTGGCAACAAAAAAGCCCTTGATGCAATATCAAGGGCTTAACTGTATAAAAATAAAATCTAGTGTGATTTCATTTCGTATTTCAAAGCGTTAGCTTATGAAGAATAGTACATTTGGAATTCAATTGGGTGTGGTGCTTGTTCGAATTTATACACTTCGTCCCATTTAAGAGCCATGTAACCTTCAAGCATATCATCATCCATAACGCCACCGGCTTTAAGGAAATCACGATCTACATCCAACGCATCCAATGCTTCACGCAATGAACCTGCAACTGTAGGAACTTCTGCCAATTCAGCAGCAGGAAGGTCGTACAAGTTTTTGTCCATAGCATCGCCAGGATGGATTTTGTTTTTGATACCGTCAAGGCCAGCCATCATCATTGCTGTGAAGGCAAGATAGGGGTTAGCTGTTGCATCAGGGAAACGGATTTCAACGCGTTTACCTTTTGCAGAAGGCGCGAACGGGATCCGGCAAGATGCAGAACGGTTACGCGCAGAATAAGCCAAAAGAACAGGCGCTTCGAACCCTGGAATCAAACGCTTGTAAGAGTTTGTCGAAGGGTTTGTGAAAGCGTTTAAGGCTTTTGCATGTTTGATGATGCCGCCAATGTAATAGAGGCACATATCAGAAAGATCTGCATAACCGTTACCTGCAAATAAAGGTTTGCCTTCATTCCAGATAGATTGGTGAACATGCATGCCAGAACCGTTATCGCCTGCGATTGGTTTGGGCATGAAAGTTGCTGTTTTACCAAACCCATGTGCAACCATGTGAACGATATATTTGTACGTTTGAACGTTATCAGCCGTTTCAACAAGTGTGCCGAACATCATGCCAAGTTCATGCTGTGAAGGGGCAACTTCGTGATGGTGCTTATCCATCGGAAGACCCATTTCTTTAGCAATCGTAACCATTTCAGCACGCAAATCTTGTGCACTATCAACGGGAGGTACAGGGAAATATCCGCCTTTAACAGCAGGGCGGTGAGCCGAGTTGCCTTCGTCTAATTCTTTACCATTGATCCAAGGGCTTTCTTCAGATTCAATTTTGAAACCCATGTTGTGCATGTCGTTCGTATAACGCACATCATCAAATACGAAAAATTCTGGTTCTGCACCAAAATAGGCCGTATCGCCAACGCCAGTAGATTGCAAGTAAGCCAAAGCTTTCTTTGAAATCGAACGTGGGTCACGGTTGTATGGAACACCAGAAGAAGGTTCGTAGATGTCACAATTTACAATCAGGCAAGGTTGCGCTGAAAAAGGATCAATAACAGCCGAAGTCGGGTCAGGGATCAAAGACATATCTGACTCGTTAATATCTTTCCAACCTTCAATAGAAGAGCCATCAAACATGATGCCGTCTTCAAAATCGGTTTCAGACATTGCAGAAACACACATTGTTAAATGTTGCCATTTACCACGTGGGTCAGTGAAACGTAGATCGATAAAATCGATTTCGTTTTCTTTACAAATGTTGAATACATCAGCAGGAGTTTTACAGTCCAAGGGCATAATGCTTCCCTTCCCTTAATTTACTTGGTTGTGAAAAATATATGATAGAATAATGTGTCAGTTACACCGCTTCAGAACCGGTTTCGCCGGTCCGAATACGAATGGCTTCTTCGATATTTGAGATAAAGATTTTCCCGTCACCGATGCGTCCCGTATGGGCAGCCTGTTGAATAGCTTCAACGGCACCTTCGACCATAGGGTCATCGATGATCAATTCGATTTTAACTTTTGGTAAAAAATCCACGACATATTCGGCGCCACGATAAAGTTCCGTATGGCCTTTTTGACGACCGAAGCCTTTTGCTTCGATAACCGTAATGCCTTGAAGTCCAACTTCGTGCAAAGCCTCTTTAACCTCGTCGAGTTTAAATGGCTTGATAATGGCCTCGATTTTTTTCATCAGATGGTGCCTCTTATTACGGATTTACTTAAAGCTTCAAAAAATATCGGACTAATACATATCCGATTGCTACGTGGAGATAAAGCAGGGATCGTGCCAATAGTCATAATATCAATGAAACTTAGATGGAATCCAAATATGACAGGGTCAAAAATAACAAATGCCTTAAATAGTGGCATTTATATGATTAAAAAATAGGCAGTCGCATAAAAATTATGCGTTATCTTGTTCTTATGCTGGAGGCTATTTCGCTTTTCATTCAAGCTCACCTGAATGAAAAATAATATGTGATACCCAAGCTATATGCGCAGGGTAATAGCTGGTTAATATAATTATTTCACAGGCTTAAGCGATGTTTTTCTATGCGAATCGCAGCTTGATAATATCGTAAAGGCTGCTTAATATGTGGCCATTGTTCAAAAAATAGACAATTAGCATTATTTGCCTCATGCCAGAGGCGTATCATAGGAATGGTTATGGATCATAAAGTTGAATTTGAAAAACGAGCACAAGCATCAGACAAAATGTTAGATATGTTTCTTTTTGGCTGGATTGATGGCGAGGGAAATTCAGGTGACTATGGTTTGATCGATGGTTTATTGAACAAAACATTCGAAACCTTAATTAACACGACCTATGCCTTTCAGCCTGAACCTAAATTCACGCTGCAGTGCCGACTTTTTAAAATGAATATGGATCAATTCACTTATTTGCAAGATCATGATTTAGATACAGAAGATTTTCTTAGCACCATCGGGGCTTTGCCGGATGTGGCTTATTCATTAGATTTGGCGAACCATAAAGATGCAGCTTCAGCGTTGGAGCAATTGGCCGAGCTTTGCCCTACTGCTTAATCGGCGCTGTATTTCAAACCGATTAAGCCAGCCGTTTGACGTAATTTATTTTGGTCATGCAAAGTCGGGAGTTGAAGGCCAAATTCATAAATATTTTTTTGTATATGCTTAATCGAAAGCCCTTTTCCTTGGGATTCCTTTTTAAAAGCATCAATTTGGTCGATCTTAACTGCAATTTTACCGAAAGAAAGATAGTCCACTCTAATTCCTTAAATCGTCGATTTCATCCATGCGATCATCGGAGATTTCTTTATAAAGTTCAACTGTTGTTTGGATAGATTGGCCAAAGGCAGAAAGGCGTTCTTGGCGGGCTTGCCTTGACATCTCGTGATCAAGATAAGGTTTTTTGCCTTCTATTTTCGATGCACCAGCAAGCTGTCTTTGCAATAAATTCTGTAAATTGGCTTCATAGCGTGGAATTTTACGCACACGATTATAAGATTTAATGGATTTATATTCATATTCATAAGCCCCCAAATAGCCTTTAATCGCCCCACATATGGGGGTGGCTTTTTGGGTGTTTTTTAAACTGGCCAAACATTCGTTTGATGCATCATCGGCAAGTTTAATATTGGTTGCTAGGCGCTTAATCTCATCTCGCATGTCATCAAGGTGTTTGTCATAGGTTACTGTTACTTCATTATATGTTGCTTGGTCTGCAAAAGCGGGAGCGCTGAGGCAAACGGCTAAACCTAGACTTAATAATTTTAATTTCATGACAGCTAACCTTATTTTGAAACGCAATAGGGGGTGTTTATCCATAGAATGTGGCAAAGCTATGTCCATTGCGCCGTGATGAAAGTCAATGTAATGGCGCAATTAAAGCGCCATTGTGTGACATCATAATAATCGCAAGTGGAGTACGAGTGAATGACTTTGGGCAAGTTGGCTGTCATGTTTTTAATTGGGATGGCATCATTTTCATCCATCAGTTCTGCAAAACCTGTACAGGTTGTTGCAACCATTAAACCGATACATTCTTTACTAGCAGGATTGATGCAAGGGGCAGGAGAACCTGTTCTCTTAATCCGCGATGCGACACCTTTTACTTATAAGCCGACGGATAAAGATCTAGCGCTTGTTAAAAAAGCCGACCTTGTTGTTTGGATGGGGCCAGAATTAGAACAGTCTTTAACGGGTGTGTTGTTAAAACCAACAGCTTCTATGAATGTTTTTGAAATGTTGTCTGATTCTGAATTTAAGGTCCTCAGTCAACGAAATGATGATAATTTGCGTGACTCATTCATGTGGTTGGATGTGCGCAACGGCGAAGTTTTTGTTGATGCTCTGTTTGATGAATTGATGAAGATTGCCCCTGAACATCAGAAAACCTTCAGCAAGAACAGAGATCGGCTGAAGCAAAAAATTGCTCACCTTGATCGTATGTTTGAATTTGGTTTTCGCAGTATTCCCGCTGGCTTGTCTTGGTTGTATCACGACACACAACAATATTTTGAACAATCATATGGCTTTAAAGTGCGCAATGTTTTGTCACTAAAACCGGGTGAGGTCGCAGATACCATGAACCTGTTGAAAGTTCGCGATAAAATGAACGGTATTGGTGAGTTTTGTTTTTTTACGGAAAAAGGCATGACAACGGATCGTTTATCCATAGCACTTGATGGCACGAAGGCAAAATTGGTTGCGCTTGACAGTTTTGGGCTGGGTTATAAAGCAGGGCCTGATTTATATGTTCAGGTGATGCAGCATAATTATGATGCCATTCGAGGCTGCTTTAAAGACATCAAAGCCAGATATATAGAATAGGTCTATGATAAAAAATTCTGAAGGATGAGATAGGCCACATATCCGATATCAATAAAAGCGACTAGCGAGATCAGCAAAATTAAATATTTGTTGAGGCTCTGAGGCTGTAGCGTATTATTTTTTTGCATTCGAGCACCATAGTAGGCTTTGAGTTTTAAACAATTGCTATAACTTTTTAAAGAATATGATAGCTTTAAAAAATCAAGATTACCTTTTCAAGGAATATGCAAGATGACGGGCCAACATATTGAACGTAACCGTTTAAAGCTTCAAATCGATAAAACCATTCGCGAAGTGAACCGAGAAGTTATTAACCCTGTAATTAAAGAAGTGAAACTAACAGACTTGGAACCCGTATTGCGCTTGGTTGCACGTGCGCGTGGGGCCTATTTGAAAGAGCTGCTAGAAGTCACAAAGGCGGCAGGATCAGAACTTCCAAGCCCAGAACAAGTTCGCCAATTGAAAGTGTTTAGAGAGACCTTTGAAGAAATGGTACAGGCCTCTCAAGCTCTTGAAGCGGCGATTGATCGAGGATATTTGGACGTGCTGTCTTAAGGTTTAAAAGCCCCGCAAACATGCAGGCGGGGCCTTAAGACAAATTAGCTGCAAGCGCCACAACAAGATGACCCACCAGATGCCAAATCAGCAAAACTATGGCGATATGTGTCGGCTTTTAAGGGGCCTTGAGACACAAGGTAAGCGGCGTCTTCAAACTGCGCTTCATCTGGGCAATTGAAGACTTCATGAATTGTTGCGCCGTCGGCTGCAGGTCCAAGTTCGATATCAGACTCAATTCCTGAGATTTTATTGTCAGCAGAAACGGAAAAACGAAAACTAGTCATGTGAGGGGGTCCTTTAAAGATATGAATGTAAAGTTCATACAGGAAAGGGCTAAGTCAAAAATATGACTTTGGTCAATTAAGACTTCGACGCATTTGATACAATTAAATAACATGCTGTTTTTGTTCATGTATTAAGCAGATTAATACAATTTCACCAAATTGTCGCGAGTGTCTCGAAAGTGACAGTGTGCTTGACGTTGCAGGGCATTTTGTTTATGTGGCGTGCTTTATGCCAGTTCGGCCAATATTTTTTATCTTTTGATTATACGTGCCTTATTTATAATCATCTCATCTCGTTGGATAATCGTCCAAAATATAGCCATGTTTCCTTGGGTTGGTTTAGAATATTGAATATTGAATATTGAATATTGAATATTGAATCTTGAGAAGTCCAAGAGTGGAGCTCTGGGCTGACATAGATCAACATTAGAAATATTAATCACTGGCTTTCGTAAAAACCGTGCATTTCTGATCTGTCGCTTCTTGTGAATTCCATGAACCTGTCGGTTGGATAATATTTTGCCGCGTGGTGTTTTAAAGTTATTGTCGTTGAACCAATCAATATTCCATTTAAAGGTTTTACCTTCATCAGAAAACTCTGCGATCTTGTTAGACCGAAATATTTAGTACGCGCTATAGTTTGAAAAACTGAGCGCAGTAGATCAGCTTCTCATGAGGGATTTGACAAAAGCTTTACTACCTATTGATGCTGATATAGCATTAACTTCAACTGTGTAATAGGTTGTTATAATCAAGTTTTATTTCTTTATGATTGTATAAAGAAACTCAGTTTTTCAATTAAAACAAAAATTTAGGTGAGATTATGCATGAAGTGCTGGAAAGAACATTTTCACTTTTTGACCAAGAAGAAGTGATTAAACTATGGGATTTGTGTGGTCTTACTAAACCTTGGAACGATCCAATCAAGGACATAAAAAGAAAAACAGATCTTAATGATAACTGTTTTTTTGTCTTTGAATCTAACAATAAGATAATTGGTACAGTCATGATTGGGTACGATGGTCACCGTGGTAATGTTTATTACTTCTGTGTTCATCCAGACTTTCAAAGAAAAAATATTGGGTCTAAAATTATGAATAAAGTAGAAGAAATATTGAAGGGTATGAACTGTCCAAAAGTAAATATTATGGTGAGATCAACAAACTTAAAAGTAACCAATTTTTATGAGTCTTTAGAATACAAAAAAGAGGATACTATTATATTAGGTAAAAGGTTAATTCATGATAACTAATAAACGTATAAAGGATTTAAGTGACTTCCATGCGCCGTCCAAGTCCACGTGATGTGGTTCTCAATGGCATTGAACTTCATAAGTTCCTCCTGTTGATCTTAATCTAACAGAAAGTACTCTTTACTTTATACGTTCGGGGCCAGATTGACCATACGGAGTCAGCAAGGAGTCAGAAAGATCATGTTAATTCAGGCTATCTCAGGTTAATATAAGTTCAAATATGTTGATGAAGCCGATAACAAGAAAGTTCCGAAATGACTGAAAATACTAATAAAACTCCCTCGAATCGCGTGCTTTCTGAGTATGGAACTACTATCTTCACCACGATGAGTACGCTGGCGACGGAGCATAATAGTATTAATCTGGGGCAAGGTTTTCCCGATGTGGATGGGCCAGAGGAAATTCGTCAAATTGCGGCCGATGGCTTGATGAGCGATTCGAACCAATATCCACCTTTGATGGGAATACCAGCTTTACGCAAGGCCATTGCAGAGCATAATAAACGTTTTTATGATTTAGATGTTGATTGGCAAAGCGAAGTCATGGTGACGTCCGGTGCAACAGAAGCTTTATGCGATTGTTTTATGGCTTTGTTGAATCCCGGTGACGAAGTTGTGTTGATTGAACCTTTATATGATTCGTATTTGCCGATTATTCGTCATATCGGTGCGATTCCCAAAATGGTACGTGTGGAACCACCCCATTGGGAATTACCGCGAGATGCGCTGACAGAGGCCTTTAGCGATAAAACCAAGCTGCTGGTGTTGAATTCTCCTATGAACCCCGCAGGTAAGGTTTTTAGTAAGGATGAGCTGTCTTTTCTGGCTGACTTGCTTGAAAAACACGATGCTTATGCAGTTTGTGATGAAGTCTATGAGCATATTGCCTTTGAAGGTACGCCGCATATTCCCTTGATGACATTGCCGGGTATGCGCAATCGATGCGCGCGCATTGGGTCTGCGGGAAAAACTTTTTCTTTAACGGGTTGGAAAATTGGCTATGTGACGGCAGCGCCTGAATTAATGAACGCCATTGCAAAAGCGCATCAGTTCGTTGCGTTCACAAGTGCGCCTAATCTACAAAAAGGCATTGCAGCGGGTTTGCGCTTCGATGATGACTATTTTTCTAATTTCACAAACCAAATGGAATCTAAACGTAATTTGCTTGCAAAAGGCTTGTCCGATATCGGCTTTAAGGTACTGGAAAGTCAGGGAAGTTATTTTTTAACGGTTGATTTCTCTGAATTAGATTTTGATGGGGATGATGTTGCGTTTTGTCATCATATTACGGTTGAGGCTGGGGTGACAGCCGTTCCAATGGGGGCTTTTTATTCAAGTGATGGGCCACAGAATTTTGTACGTTTTTGCTTCTGTAAAAAGGATGAAATCTTGCTGGAAGCGATCAAGCGTCTGGCTAAACATTTTGGCTAAGGCAACTTTTTTTGCAGAATCATTAAATTATTGGGTTGACGCTGAGGGGTGCCGTGGCGTACATAATCGCCACATCTATGGCGGTTGTAGCTCAGTTGGTTAGAGCACCGGTTTGTGGTACCGGATGTCGGGGGTTCGAGACCCCTCAATCGCCCCAGGCAACGAAAACCCCTCGCATTTGCGTTTTACGCTGGCGGGGGGTTTTTATTTGTCTATGAAATGACGGACCACTTCTTAAAAGCCTAAAGACAGAATCTTTAAAAGTTTTTCATTTCGCCATGAATTATTTGCGCTTATGCGTATTATTTTAGAGTTTTAAATTTAAACAAGGTAATTAAAATTACAGGTTCAATTTTTATTAAAGACTTGGTTGCGGTCATGAAATTTTACGGACTGCGCAAGGCCTTAAAAAATTTCTAACCTTATAGAAGCTACAGTTGCTACGATATTGTGACAGTTTATCCCTTGTGAAAAAGGGGAGAGGTTGCTTTGAAGAAAAGCCTGAAAAACAAAGAAATATGCTTTGTTTGAAAAAAAATGAAAAATCCTATTGCACATGCTGAGGGGCTGAGTTATAACCCGCTCCACACAACGCATTTGCGGGTTGTGAAGGGTTCCCTTGGAGGGGTGCCAGAGTGGCTAAATGGGGCGGACTGTAAATCCGCTGGCTACGCCTACATAGGTTCGAATCCTATCCCCTCCACCATCCTTCTTGATCTTGTAAGTGTGAATACATGAAGTGGGGGTGTAGCTCAGTTGGTTAGAGCGTCGGCCTGTCACGCCGAAGGCCGCGAGTTCGAGTCTCGTCACTCTCGCCATTCATGTGTTTTTAAAGTTGTTACCACAAGTGACATTGTGGGGGTGTAGCTCAGTTGGTTAGAGCGTCGGCCTGTCACGCCGAAGGCCGCGAGTTCGAGTCTCGTCACTCTCGCCATTAAAATCCTGCCGATTTATTTCGGCGGGATTTTTTGTGTTTGAAATTCATGATCAGATTTTATTAATTAGATATGGATTTTAACCAAGTGATGAATTTTTGAATGGCAGGGCGCTCTAACGTGTTTTTGGTGGTAACGGCGTAATAGGCAAATTCTGTCGGCCATGCCGCTTTACAAGCTTGAATGAGCCTGTGTTCTTTCAAGTCTTCTTGAACGTAAATGTCATGCAGCAAGGCAAGCCCTTGCCCTTCAAGCGCGGCTTTGACGATGAGAAAATCATCTTTAAAAGCGGGTCCGTAATGGGCTTTAGCGTCATCAATGTTGCGGGCTTGGCACCATAAATTCCAATCAGAACATGCAGAGCCTGAATTTTGTATAAGTGTATAATTTAAACAATCGATAGCTTCTGAAATTTCTTGGCCTTGTTGAAGCAGGCTTGGACTCGCAACCACGATAAGTTCTGGTGAACTCAACCATTGTGATTCAAAGCCCGGATATTTACCAAGCCCATGACGAATGGCGAGATCGATTGGTTCTGTGCGCAGATCAACAATGCGGTCATCGGTTTCGATGGTGATTTTTATGTTCGGGTTTGCAGCGCTGAATTCCCCTAAGCGAGGGACAAGGCATGAATACCCAAAAGTGGGTGCTGCACTGATCCGAATATGTGATTCTAAATTATGTGTAAAATGTTGTTGGTATGAGTCTTCGATTTGCAAAAAAGACGCTTCAAGGTCTTGCCAAAGATTGTTCCCGGCTTTTGTAAGCTCTATACCTTTGCGGCTTCTTGAAAAAAGACGTTTTGCACAATTTTCTTCTATGGCTCGTACACGTTGGCTTATGGCCCCCGGTGTAACACCAAGTTCCTGTGCAGCTTTTTGCATAGAACCAGCACGTGCGATGACAAAAAATGTATAGAGGTCTTGGACTCGTGTAACCATATTTAACTTTAGCACAACTAAAGTATAGACAGCAAGTTCTCGTTATATATGTGGGAGGACTTGTGGCACCTTTGATATGGAGGTGATTTTTTATGAATATTCAAAATACTGTAAGCCGTGAAACAAATTGGCCCATCGTGATATTGGGTTTTTTGGCATTATCGATTGCGTTTTCAGGGCGTGCTGCTCTTGGTTTGATTATGCCTGTTTGGCAAAATGAATTTGGTTGGTCAAATGGGTTTGTGTCAAATGTTGGTGCGACTGCACTGATCATTATGGCCATGACTGCGCCTTTTGCCGGTCGCATGCTGGATAAAATGGGTCCTCGGTTTACACTTAACCTAGGCTTAATATTGGTGGGTACGGGATGTGGCCTTGTCGCGCTGATGAACGGGCAAGTCATGTTCATGATCGGGTTTGCAGGTTTTGCTGGAGTTGGTTTCGGTATTGTTGCAACACATGTGGTTGCAACAGCGGTTGCACGACGCTTTAATAATAACGTTGGCTTGGCCACAGGTATTGCAACATCAGGCGCAACGGGTGGGCAGCTTCTTATTGTGCCATTGATCGCAGGCTTGTTGACATTGATCAGTTGGCGCTGGAGCTTTGGAGCCTTGAGCATTATGAGTTTCATGTTGGTCCCCTTTCTATATAGAAGTTTGAAAGAAGACAGCGGACAAACCTTGCAAAAAGACAATTCGGATAGTGATGAAAGCAGCTTGAAGAAAGATTTGTTGTTCATAATACAGAAACCCGCATTTCATGTTTTATTTTGGAGCTTCTTAATTTGTGGTTTTACAACGACGGGGGTGATTGAAACACACCTTTTGCCGTTTGCATCATTTTGCGGTTTTCCGCCTTTGCCAAGTGCGACTGCTTATGGCGTTTTATCGGCAGTTAATTTAATTGGAATGATTGGTGTTGGCTGGCTGACGGATAGGGTTAACCGAGGTATTCTTCTCGCCTCAATTTATTTTTTGCGTAGCATTACGTTTGTTATTTTGACCAATCTAACGGGTAGTTCTGTTGAAACGCTCTTCATTTTTGCGGTGTTATTCGGTGCAGTGGATTATTCAACAGTTCCCATAACGGCTAGCTTGCTTGCAAGTCATGTGGGCTTAAAACTTATGGGGTTAGCGATGGGCTTGATTGCTGCGGGGCATGCTGTTGGCGGGGCCTTGGGTGCATTTTTAGGTGGGTACTTTTTTGACAATACGGGGGCGTACCAAGTATTATGGTTAAGTTCTTTATGGCTTGCTGTGGGTGCAGGGCTATTGGTCTTATATTTTCCGGTTAAATCTTGGATAGAAAATTATGACGACAGAATTAAAACTTGATCATATTGCAATTGGTGCGTCTAGCCTTGAAGAAGGGGCCGCCTATGTAAAGAGCCTGTTGGGTATTGATATGCCAATGGGTGGAGATCATTTAAAAATGGGAACGCATAATTTGTTATTGCGTCTTGGTGAAGATGTTTATCTTGAAGTCATTGCCATCAACCCGAAATTAAAGCCACCTTCATATGCACGTTGGTTTTCTTTGGATCATAGAGGCAATTTATCTCCCTCCGTTTCAACATGGATTGTGAATAGTACTGATATTGAACGATCAATAGCGCATATGTCAGGTCAACTCGGACCTGCAATTGATATGAGCCGAGGGGAATTAGAATGGAAAATCACGGTGCCTGAAGACGGGTATATGCCATATGATGGCTATCACCCAACTGTGATTGAATGGCCAAAAGCTGTGCATCCGGTAAATAATATGCAGGATTTTGGAATGAAGTTGGTCAAGTTTACCATTGAAAGCCCTTATGCATCAGACATTCAATCTTCACTTGGAGATGGATTTATAGATGATCGGGTGGTGTTTGAAGAAGCTAAAGCACAAAAGATGTCAGCTGAAATAGAAACACCGAATGGCACGGTGGTACTTTATTAAGTTTCAAGGCGGCTCAGCACTTGACCTTTACCTCCATCCGCCTTACATCATAGGGGCCTGCTTAGCGGCAGGCTACGGCGCTAGAGGCTGGTACGGAATAAGCTGACTGGACCCGGGGGCGGTACCCGGCGCCTCCACCATAAATCGATCATCTTATAAAAGGTCGATTTATGATGGGGGCGAAATAGGATCGACAGCGGTAGTAAAGGTACAAAGTTGCGCTCGGTGAGCTACCACCGTATCGGTGCAAACTTTACTAAATGCCAACGACAATCGTATGGCTCCAGTCGCGGTTGCAGCGTAAGCTGTCACTTGACTAAAATGAATTCCTATATGGTTGAGTCCATATAGGTGGGGTCCGGGGGTACCTAGTAACAGAAACCCCCACTAACTTCCCCAGATTAAAGATATATTTAACCCATGCCCACACCTTGGTAACGTCGGTTTAATCGTGATATTTTATCATGATATAATGTGACGATGGCTACGCTTATCCATGAAACATGAAAAATAGCATGGACCAACAAAACAATTTCGCCATCAACCGGCCCGATGGATGCGCGATGAAAAATTTCGTCCAAGTTAACAAGGGGCACAGGGTGAATGATTAATTTTCCATAATATGATAAGGCTTGAATGCCCAACAACCATGCATAACTGCGCCTTAGGCGCCGCCCAACGGCACGCAATAAAGAAATATGGTGTTTGGGGCTGTTGTAATCATTGGCAAGTATGCGTTCCCAATCACCGTTACGTTCGTAATTTTCGCCCAAAAGCATAGGGGCATAAAACTCTGTTTCAAGATGGCGCGCACGGGCACGCCAAACATTAAAATAACGGTAACGCCTGCCTTCAAAAATCATGAAAACAACGACCAAAAACCCAATAAGAATGAGGGGGAGGGGAGAAGCATCACTGCTGCTGAAAGTAGATGAAAGTGCAATGCCTGTTGTGACCACTGCCCAGTTGGTCGTGTTATCAAGACGCGTGCGCCAGGTGGTGGAACGATAAACCTCGCCGCGATATAAATGGGCAAGTGCGCCGAGTTCAGCAGCACTAAATTTTTTATGTTCTATTTTTTCTTCTGGTTCACTCATTTATTGAAAAATCCTTTTTGTTAATTACAGAGTGCGCGCTTGCAACTTGACTTTCAACAAGAAAGAAAAGAACATTAAAAGAACATTGCTTGACAATACACGATCGTTCTACTAATGTTCCTTTAACGAGTCGCCAAATAGGAGAACAAAAATGCTGATACCCACTTTCGCGAAAGAATTTTTGGCTTTAGGTAGCATCTTTGCCGCAGGTTATATGTGGTCTTTCATTCTGTGAAGCTTATGAAGAGAACAAAACAGGAATTGTAAAATGCGATATTGTGAATTGGGTGAAGCCCGCATTTTGAAACGTTATAAAAGTGATGAATTGATTAAACCCGTACGACGAGGCGTGGTGCAATCCTCAACACAAACCAGATGGCAAACGATAGAACAGGTTGCCTCTCCTCATATGACGTATGTCAGAGAACCAATTGTGACTGCTCAACGTTCATGAGCATGCCTTGATGCGAGGTGATATTGCCCATAAGAAGAGGTAACCTATCTTCTTTATGTCACCTCGCACTTTTAAAGATGGTTTAGTTTAACGACAATGAATCATCTGGCATGGGGGGAAGGGCACGTTTATGGCCATCTTCACCAATGGCAACAAATGTGAAATTGCCTTCGGTTACTTTTTCGCGCTTCAATGTGCTTTTACGCAAAGCCCATAGCTCAACCCTAATGGTCATTGATGTGGTGCCTTCGCGCAAAATATCTGTATAGACGCAAACAACATCACCGACTTTAACCGGTTTAAGGAAGGCCATGCCTTCGACTGCGACCGTTGCAACACGACCTTGGGCACGCCAGCCTGCCGTAATGCCACCGGCTAAATCCATTTGTGCCATGACCCAGCCACCAAAAATATCACCGTTAGGGTTGGTGTCACCAGGCATTGCTAGGGTACGAATGGCGGGGCTGCCTTGGGGTTCATTAGATGTTTCGGTCATAATTTATCCAGAAATAGAGGGGGAAATGAAAATAGCTATGGCTAAGATCATAATCATGCTTGCTCGAAAGGTCTATCCTTCCTATCATTGGCGAGCTGTTTTTTGAAATATGAAAACGAGCAAAAATTACATTAAAGGGGCGTGAGACGACATTGGGTATGGATTTGTTTGAAGGCGAAGTGCCAAAGGTTGAAGGTGACTATACAGCACAAGATATCGAAGTACTTGAAGGGTTAGAACCTGTACGTAAACGTCCCGGTATGTATATTGGCGGCACGGATGAACGTGCATACCACCATTTGGTTGCCGAAATCCTAGACAATTCGATGGATGAAGCGGTTGCAGGACATGCCAGCCGTATTGAATTAGAATTGAATGTGGATGGTTATGTTACCGTGCGCGATAACGGGCGTGGTATTCCAATCGACCCACATCCAAAATTTAAAGATAAATCTGCACTTGAAGTGATCATGACGACTTTACACTCTGGTGGTAAGTTTTCAGGTAAAGCTTATCAAACATCGGGTGGCTTGCACGGTGTGGGTATGTCAGTGGTCAACGCATTGTCTGATGATCTGCGTGTTGAAGTGGCACGAGAAAGAAATTTGTGGAAACAGAAATATTCTTGCGGAATACCGCAAGGCCCCTTGGTTGATGAAGGTGCTGTGAATAATCGACGCGGAACAACGATTTCATTTCACCCAGATCCCATTATTTTTGGCAATCGTTTAGCTTTTAGGCCAGCACTGCTTTATAAATTGGCGCGCTCAAAAGCCTATTTATTTAAAGGGGTTGAAATTCGTTGGAAATGTGACGAAAGCCTGATTAAAGAAGGCGATAAAACACCTGCGCAAGGTGTGTTGCATTTTCCCGGCGGATTATCTGATTTTTTAACCAATATGATGGAGGGGCGAGAAACCAAAACGACAGAACCTTTCTGTGGGGATGTGAAATTTCCAAATGAACAGGGTAAAGTCGAATGGGCAATCGCTTGGCCTGAAGACGAAGAAGCTTTTTTTAATTCATATTGTAATACTGTTCCGACACCTTTGGGCGGAACACATGAACAAGGTTATCGTAACGCCCTGACAAAAGGTGTACGGGCCTATGGTGAATTAATCAACAATAAAGCCGCTTCTAAAATTACATCAGATGATGTGATTACGGGTGCCTGTATCATGTTGTCGGCCTTCATTCGTGAACCACAGTTCCAAGGACAGACGAAGGAAAAACTGGGCACGGCAGAGGCTACAAAATTAATTGAAACTGCGGTACGCGATAACTTTGACCATTGGTTGGCGGGTAACCCGGAAATTGGCAAAGATCTTGTCGAATATTTAATTGAACGCGCTGAAATCCGTATGCGTAAGAAACTTGCGAAACAAACAAAACGCCAATCTGCAACAAAACGATTACGCCTTCCTGGCAAATTGACAGATTGTACCCGCAGTTCTGCTGAAGGTACCGAAGTGTTTCTGGTCGAAGGGGATTCTGCGGGCGGGTCAGCAAAACAAGCGCGTAATCGTGTGAACCAAGCTGTTTTGCCGTTACGTGGTAAAATCCTCAACGTGGCCTCTGCCTCTGTCGATAAAATGCGTGCGAACCAAGATCTGAGTGATTTACAAGAGGCGTTGGGTT
>Ga0105358_10000775_pt1 | contig 16558 bp, 16 predicted proteins | sample GOMGulsemesocosm_5_FD_83509 | JGI IMG/M metagenome (GOLD analysis project Ga0105358, IMG submission 83509) | Methane-oxidizing microbial communities from mesocosms in the Gulf of Mexico - GOM15C Gulf of Mexico | ecosystem: Environmental > Aquatic > Marine > Cold seeps | place: Gulf of Mexico... | reverse complement strand
CCACAATTAACACCGGGTAGCTGTCAAATAGAAAATAGTACCTCAAATATTGATTTACAGATGAAATCACGCCTTAAGCAAGTATTGGAGTCTTTCTTGCAAGATGCCTTGCATCAATAAACAAATAGTTTTGAGTAGCGAGTGACTCGCGTTGAAATTAGTGAGAAGTAAGGTCAAAAATGGTAGATAGCCTACGCATCAGCGAACGATTGAAAGACTGTCAAAATTTTATCCATCCTTTTAAAGAGCCAGTTGCCGGACGTTTAGTCCGTGTTGTTGGTTTAACATTGGAGGCGGTGGGGGTAAAAGCACCTATCGGCAGTCAATGTTTAGTTGAAACCGCTCAAGGTGATTTATTAGCCGAAGTGGTCGGCTTTGCCCAAGAAATAACTTATTTAATGCCTGAAGAAAGCTTACGTGGCGTACTACCGGGCGCTCGCGTATTACCTGTGTCAACTAAACACCATTTACCCTTGTCGATGAATTTATTGGGGCGAGTGATCAATGGCATAGGAAAACCGCTTGACGGGAAAGGCCCGATAAAAACTGATGATGAATATCACGCTGATCTTAGTCCTATAAACCCGTTATCTCGGCGCGCAATTACTGAGCCCCTTGATGTTGGTGTACGTGCGATTAACAGCTTTATTACCGTTGGCAAAGGTCAAAGAATGGGCTTGTTTGCTGGCTCAGGTGTAGGTAAAAGCGTCTTGATGGGTATGATGACCCGCGGCACAACAGCCGATGTTATTGTGGTTGGTTTGGTGGGGGAGCGTGGTCGAGAAGTTAAAGAATTTATTGAAGAAATATTAGGTGAAGAAGGGCGTGCTCGCTCTGTAGTCGTTGCCGCACCAGCGGATAACTCACCATTAATGCGCTTAAAAGGCTGCGAGTCAGCAGTACAGATTAGTGAGTATTTCCGAGATAAAGGCTTTAATGTATTGTTATTGCTAGACTCTTTAACACGTTATGCGCAAGCGCAACGTGAAATAGCCCTTGCTGTTGGTGAACCACCGGCAACGAAAGGTTATCCACCCTCAGTATTTTCTAAATTACCGCAACTCGTTGAGCGTGCAGGTAATGGTGGTGAAGGACAAGGCTCAATTACCGCTTTTTATACGGTACTCACAGAGGGTGATGATCTACAAGATCCTATTGCAGATGCTGCGCGTGCCATTTTAGATGGGCATATTGTATTATCACGAGAGTTAGCTGATGCAGGACATTACCCTGCGGTAGATATTGAAGGCTCGATTTCTCGGGTAATGCCCATGGTAACTAGTAAAGAACATCAAGATCTTGCACGACAATTAAAACAAATTTATTCAGTGTATCAACAAAATAAAGACCTTATTGCTATTGGTGCCTATACCAAAGGTAATGATCCAAGAATCGATCAAGCTATTAATGTTTTGCCAGTAATTAACTTTTTTTTACAGCAGCAGATGCAAGAAGTTATACCGTATGAATTGAGCTTACAACAATTACAAGAAATTATTGCAGCGGCTACGGCTAATAGTCAAACGAACGTAAATCAGAACGTACCTGCGTAAATAGAATTTTAAGCACAAAAAATCAGGAAACTTAATGATGGCAGCGAATAAAAATAAGCAACTGGACACGTTATTAAAATTTGAGCAATCTAAAGAAGAACGGGCTGCTAATACATTACGTACGGCTGAAAATGACTATCAACAAAACTTAATTCGGCTACAAAGTGTTTCTGACTATCGCTTAGAATATATGAAACGATTAAGCGAACGTTCAAGTGCTGGTTTAGACGGTGCGACTTACAATCACTACCATGCCTTTATCAACAAGCTTGATAACGCTTCAGAGCAAGTAAAAATTGCGATGCAACAAGCTAAAGCGTTAGCTGAACAAAGTAAAAAGTTATGGTTTAAGCAAAGACAAAAAGTACAAGCCGTTGAAATGCTAGCTAAGAAACGTAGCCTTGCGTTAGCTAAAATTGAAAATAAAAAAGAGCAGTCTATGTTTGATGAAATAGCTACGCAACAATTTATACGACGTAACTCGAATTATTAACTGTTTAGTTATAACAGCAATGGAATGATTATTGCTTGTTTGATAAACAAAAGAGAATGTAAAACCATTCTAGCTCAATGAATTTCTAAATTTTTTACTGATTATAATGATTGGGATTATTATGCCACAACTCAATGTTTTACCTGTTAATGTCTTACAAAATGTCGAGACAAAAGATGAATTAGCCCCTTTAAACTCGACTACATCAAAGGATGGCTTTTCAAAGTACATTGACCTACATTTGAGTAAAAACAAAGGTTCTGAGAGTAATGGTCAAGTTGATGATGTTAAATCAGAAACTAATATGGCTAATAAAGACAGTGAGTCTATGCCTGAGACGAAAAAGCCAGGTGACTTGGTTGGAAATAGTGAATACGGTACAAAGAATGAAAAGAGTAATAAAAATGATGAATCAGATTTAGCAACGCACGTGCAAAAGGTTGCCGCCTCCGGCAATAAAGATCATATAAGATCAACTAAAGTAGACCCAAAAGCTTTACTTGAATCAGAGCAGTTAATGTCATTTTTAACCAAAGCGGATAATACGTTACCGGATAATACGTTACCGGATAATACGTTACCGGATAATACGTTAACGAATCAGCCAGTTGATACAACTTCTTCCATTAATTTGCCAGAACAACTCCCTGTAGATAAACAATTACTAGCGCTAGACGATCACAATAAAGCACAACTTTTATTAAAATCGAGCCCCTTGGTCGCTGATTCTACTGAAACGTTACTGCCTAGCCATGCTGCTAAACTAGCAGGTAAAATAGAAAGTATAGAAAACAAAGGAAAAAAAGATAATGCACAAGCTGAGGTTTCTGCCGCTTTAGTTAAATCTACTGAAAATAAAACCGTGTTGTCTGAGCTTACGAATAAATTAAACACTAAAACCGATGTTAACGTAAGCTATGTTAGTAACGTAAATAATAGTGATAAAGTAGGTGTAGTCAATACGGAAACCAATAAAACCTTGACTTCAGAAGTACTGGTTGATGGTGATTTAGTTTCTAAAGATGACAAAGGTGCTTTTGTAACGACTGAACAAAAACTAGCGAAGCAGGCAAAGAGTGAGCAAATTCAAATGAGTAATGAAAAAATTACTCAAACTACAGATCAAAAAGAAGTTAACCAAAAAGAAGTTAACCAAAAAGAAGTAAACCAAAAACGTGAAGCCGAAGTGCCGAGCCATAGTAAATCACCTGAAAACGAAAAAATAAATACCAACACAGCAAGTCAGCCTACTATTAATCAAGCTGAACAAACGTTGGAAACGATAAAAGCACAAGTTAGTTCGTCAAAACAAATTCAACAGGAGAAAATATCAAGCTTACCAGATCCTCAATTACAAAAAAGTGAGTTAACACCAAGCAATGAGGTAATGAAAGCTAACGAAGTTGATAAGATAAAAAAAGCGGTTTCGGCGAATAATCAACTTGCCTCAACTCATCATGATGAAAGTAAAGCGCAAGCTAAACAAGATGATACCGCTAAGTCCGCAGTATCGTTCGTAGAGCAAAATCAACAAAAATCAGTCATTCAAAAAGACGATGATATACTTGTTGCAGATAAAGTTATTTTGAACGCTACAAAAGCTCCCTCTACTGCTAACCATTTTATTGATGTTAGCGGTAAAGCAACTCAAACTCCGCAGCATATAATAGATCAACAATCAGTTGAAATGTTAAACCCGAGTGTGTCAACAGAAGTCGCGCAAAGTCAAAAAACTAACGTACAGCTCCATCAAGAAACTATCTCATTGTTTCGTAAAGACTTTACTGAGGCGGTTAAAGATAAAGTCATGTTAATGATTTCGCAAAAATTACAACAATTTGATATCACCCTTGATCCACCTGAATTAGGTAATATGCAAGTGAGAGTTAATTTGCAAGGTGAGCAAGCGGTTGTTAACTTTCTTGTGCAAAGTCAGCAAACAAAAGATGCATTAGAGCAAAATATGCATAAACTAAAGGAGTTATTAGCAGAGCAAGGGGTTGATGTCGGTGGTGCTAATGTAGAGCAGCAATCACAACAATCAGCCAATGAAGAAGGCTCTACCGCTGGAAACAATAAGCAAATGAAAGGAGAAATAGATAATATGGCTGATGCAAATGATGTTGTAGCGCATACGTTATCAGCACAAATGATCGATTCTTCAACAACTAGCGTTGATTATTATGCATAAGTAGTAATAAAATTAGGCTAAATGCTATTAAGTTGATGAAACACATTGGCTAGAATGCTATTCAAGGATATTATCTAATACCAATACAAATAAATATGTGAACAATCTAAATATTCTAATAACGTCGTTGCTTTCAACCCCAATAGATAGCTATTGCTCAATCAAGCGCCTTGTTCTTGAAAATTTATCCTCATTAATATTTGATCACTCACTTACTGGTATTGGTATAATGATAATATTTAGCAATCTATATTAAAGATTAAAGCGAATTATAAAGGGTACTTATGGCTGATGATAAAGGCAAAAAAGAAGGTAAAGAAGCTGATTTAGAGCTTGATGGCAAAGACGCTGGTAAAAAGAAAAAAATAATTATTATCATTGTTGCTGTTGTCGTTTTACTCGGCGCCGCGGGCGGAGGTTATTTCTTTTTTATGGGCGGCGATAGTGCTACTCCAGAACAACTTGACTCAGCAGTAGGTGCTGACTCTGCTGGCTCAGAAGGTAAAAAGCAAGAAGGTGCCCAAATTGGTACCGCTATCTATGTACCTATGCATGGGGCATTCACTTTTTCCGTGCCTGGCGCCACGCGTGATCGTTTGGTTGAAATTCGCGTGCAGTTACTCGTACGTGGTGAAGAAAATGAAGAAAATGCTAAAATGCATATACCATTGATTAAAAGTACTTTATTAAATATTTTCTCACAAGCCAATGCCGAGGATTTATCTACTAGCGCCGGCAAAGAGGCATTAAAGGAACAATCATTAGCAGCAGTTCAAAAAGTAATGATGGAGTTTGAAGAGGATAAAACGGTCGAAAAAGTTTTATTTACCGGCTTTGTCATGCAATAACAAAATGTTGAGTATCGGATAACGAGTGTCGAGTGAGTAGATAAGTTACGAGTGAAACTATGCAAAAAATGAGAATAACCAGTGAGTGATTTACTATCGCAAGACGAAATTGATGCGCTATTACATGGTGTTGATGATGTTGAAGAAGAAAATATTTTAGAAGAGGATGCTGAACGAGAAGACGGCACTTCTGACTATGACTTTTCTTCACAAGACCGTATTATTCGTGGTCGAATGCCGACCTTGGAAATGGTCAACGAACGCTTTGCTCGTCATATGCGTATTAGTTTGTTTAATATGATGCGTCACACGGCAGAAGTGTCGATAAACGGCATTCAAATGATTAAGTTTGGCGAGTATATTCACACACTGTTTGTACCAACAAGTTTAAATATGGTGCGTTTTCGTCCATTAAAAGGAACCGCATTAATCACCATGGAAGCGCGATTAGTTTTTATTTTAGTGGATAATTTTTTTGGTGGTGATGGTCGCTACCACGCTAAAATAGAAGGTCGAGAGTTTACCCCTACAGAACGTCGCATCATTCAAATGTTACTCAAGTTAATCTTTGAAGATTATAAAGAAGCGTGGTCTCCGGTAATGGATGTTTCTTTTGAATATCTTGATTCAGAAGTAAACCCCGCTATGGCAAATATCTCTAGCCCTACAGAAGTGGTCGTTGTTAGTTCTTTTCATATTGAACTTGATGGTGGAGGGGGGGATTTTCATGTGGCACTACCTTACTCTATGCTTGAACCCATTCGAGAGTTACTTGATGCAGGTGTGCAGAGTGATAAAGAAGATAAGGATATACGTTGGTCCAAAGGGCTTCGTGATGAAATAATGGATGTAACTGTTGATATAAACACTAAGTTTTTAGAAGTAGAATTACCGTTAAGTCAAGTGATGGATCTACAAGCTGGGGATATTATTCCGATAAATATGCCAGAACATATTACGGTATTAATTGAAGACCTACCTAGCTTTAGAGCGAAGTTAGGGCGTAGTCGAGATAATGTGGCACTGAAAATAGAGTCAAGAATAGATCGCCCAGAATCGATTAAATCAGAATTGACTGTTTTAACTAAGGGGGGGAAACCCCTTGACAATGATGCAGAATTGCAACTGTTAGATGATGATTTCTAAAGTAGATTCAATCGAGTTTTTATTAAATAAAACCGATATATATTAATAGTAAAAATTGAAAATTGAGGCAAATCGGTATGAGTGATGATAATGATGAAGATCTAAGCATGTGGGATGAAGCCTTAGATGAACAAGCTGAAGCTAAAGCGAAGGGTGCTGAACAAGCTGAAGCAGTTGAGTTAGAAGAATTAACTGAAGATGAGGTGGCAATTACTGGTGAAGAAAAACGCCGGCTTGATACTATATTAGATATTCCAGTTAGCATTTCTATGGAAGTGGGGCGTAGTAATATTAGCATTAGGAACCTATTACAGCTTAATCAAGGATCGGTCGTTGAGCTTGATAGAATTGCAGGTGAAGCGTTAGATGTTCTGGTTAATGGCACGTTAATCGCCCATGGTGAAGTTGTGGTCGTGAACGATAAATTCGGTATTCGTTTAACGGACGTTATTAGTCAAACTGAACGTATTAAAAAGTTAAAGTAATGCCTAAGCTTTTATGTGCCATATTCGTTGTTTTATGGTTGTTTCTTCTAACAACAAGTTCGTATGCCCAACAGGGTGTTGGTGAAAATGAGAAAGTTGAAGAAATAGCAAAAAGAGTAGAAAGAGTAGAAAGAGCAGAAACAGCAGAGATATTAGTCGCTGCTCCAGTCATCATTCCCCCCCCTGAAGTGGGTAAGCATGTGATGGCAAATACTGATGCGGGCAGCATGATTTTATCCTTATTAATGGTGTTAGCATTAATATTTATCAGTGCTCTGGTATTAAAACGCTTTAACTTTACTCAGCAACAAAGCGGTCAACTAAAAGTGGTTGCAAGTTTATCATTGGGTACTAAAGAACGCATTATTGTTGCACAAGTGGGTGATCAACAGTTGGTATTGGGTATTACCCCACAGCAAATCACCCTAATTAAAAGTCTTGAAGAGCCTATTGCTTCTAGCCAAACTGAGAAACCCTCAGCGTTTAGTGGCAATGTATTGGCTTTTTTAAAAAAAAACTAATTTTAAACCTAAAAATACATAATAAATAACGATGAAAAAAATAGTTTTATTAACTTTACTTACCTTAGTCGTATCTACCTTAAGTTTTGGCGCTTTGTCGGCAGACGGTTTGTCTATGTCGGCATTAACGTTAACCACCAATGCGGATGGATCTCAAGAATACTCTGTTACGCTACAAATTTTAATCTTTATGACGGCGCTAAGCTTTATTCCCGCTGCTGTGATAATGATGACCTCATTTACCCGTATCGTTGTCGTCATGGCGATATTGAGGCAAGCTTTTGGTTTGCAACAAACACCGTCAAATCAGGTGATAATTGGCTTAACTTTGTTTATGACACTTTTTATTATGACGCCAGTCTATAATCAAATAGATGAGAGCGCGATTCAACCCTATTTAGCTGACCAATTAACCTCAATAGAAGCGATAGATAGAGGTAAATTACCCTTGCGCGCCTTTATGTTAGAGCAAACCCGATTAAAAGATCTTGATACTTTAGCATCTATGGCAGGACTAGAAGCCGTTGATAAGCCAACTGATTTACCGATGACCGTGATTATTCCTGCTTTTATTATCAGTGAATTAAAAACGGCTTTTCAAATTGGTTTTATATTATTTATCCCCTTTTTAATTATTGATTTGGTGGTAGCAAGTATTTTAATGGCGATGGGTATGATGATGCTATCGCCGATGATTGTCTCCTTACCGTTTAAGTTAATGCTATTTGTGTTAGTCGACGGATGGAATTTGGTTATTGGTACTATTGCCACTAGCTATGGTATGGGTGGATAGAAAACTGTTAATTGACGAGTCTATGTAAACTAAAAACAAAGCCGTCATTCCCGAGGTACCTTGTCGGGAATCCAAGCTTTAAATAATAAAACAAGAGAAAGTAAGATGGGACCAGAAGTCTTTGTCGACATTTTAAGAGATGCTTTACTACTCGTTATTATGCTGGTTAGTGCTGTTATCTTACCTAGTCTATTTATTGGTTTGCTTGTGGCTGTTTTTCAAGCCGCAACATCAATTAATGAACAAACCTTAAGCTTTTTGCCTAGGCTTATTGTCACGTTGCTGGCCCTTATTTATGGTGGGCACTGGGGAATACAAAAACTTATGGACTATACTTTCCGGTTAATTGAAAGTATTCCAAGTGTGGTGAGCTAGTGGAGTTTACTGAGTCAGTTATTAATCAATACCTAGCTGATTTTATATTGCCTTTGACCCGTGTTTCAGCCTTAATTATGACCATGATAGGTTTTGGCGCACGTACCATACCTACCCGAATTAAATTATTTTTATGTATTACCGTTACTATCGCTATTATGCCGGCAATACCGCCAACCAATCTTGAACATTTATTATCACTGAGTACCGTAATTTTAATAGCTCAACAGACTATTATTGGTGTTATGGTAGGGTTTATGACCATTATGGTAGTGAATACTTTTACCTTAGCGGGGCAAATTATTGCTATGCAGTCTGGGTTGGGTTTTGCTTCATTAGTCGATCCTGCCAGTGGTATGAATGTTCCGGCTGTTGGCCAATTCTTTTTGATCTTATCCACTTTACTGTTCTGGGTGATGGATGGACATTTAGCTTATTTACAGTTTATTAGCGCGAGTTTTGATACTTTTCCTATTGGCGGTGAACATTTTATTAGTCTTAAATATAAAGAAATTGTGCTGTGGGGCGGGTGGATGTTTACCACGGCATTATCTTTAGCACTAGCCCCTTTAACTGCTATGTTATTAATTAACTTTTCTTTTGGTGTTATGACTCGTGCCGCTCCTCAACTAAATATTTTTGCTATTGGTTTTCCTATCACTATGATGGCAGGCTTACTGATAATGTGGTTAACTTTTGGTAATTTTCTCACGCATTTTGAACTGCAGTGGCAGCGGGCGCTTGATTTTAGTTGTTATTTAATTAACTGCAAGGGATCTTGATTAAAGGTGTTTACTTAAAGGTGTTGTGCTATGGCTGAGTCAGATAGTGGGGAGAAAACCGAAGAGCCAACGGCAAAAAAGCTAACTGATGCCAGAAAAAAAGGTCAGATAGCACGTTCAAAAGACTTAGGCACCATGTTTGTCTTAGTTGGAAGTGCATGTGCTATGCTTTTGATGGGTAATTCATTGGTGCAAGGTTTGTCTCTGATGATGAGGCGATTATTTAGTCTTAGTCGCCGTGAAGTCATGGATGTTAATGCTATTTTTAATGTTATTAGTCATAGTGTTAGTTTAATTGTTGCGCCAATGTTATGGGTTTTTTTTATTATCATTGTTGCTGCTTTTATTGGTAATACACTATTGGGTGGTATGAGTTTTTCTTGGGGAGCCATGGCACCTAAAGCAAGCCGGTTATCTCCTTTTGCTGGTTTTAAACGCATGTTTGGTGTACAAGCTGCGGTTGAATTGGTTAAGTCTATTTTAAAGTTTTTTGTTGTTTTTATTGTCGCTTTTTTATTACTAACAGGATTATTTGAACAAATATTAGGGTTAAGTTTAGAGGCTGTACCGACGAACTTTGGCCATGCAGTAAATATGTTGCTATGGATGTTCTTAGCCTTAGCATTATCTATTGGTATTATTGCCATCATTGATGCGCCATATCAGGTTTGGAATCATACGCGCCAACTTAAAATGACTAAGCAAGAAATTAAAGATGAGCATAAAAATACAGAAGGAAACCCTGAAGTAAAAGGTCGTATCAAACGCACACAATATGAAATGTCGCAGCGGCGAATGATGGGTGAAGTACCCAATTCAGATGTGGTTATTACCAACCCTACGCACTATAGCATCGCATTAAAGTATGATGCTGTTATTGGCGGTGCACCAAAACTAGTTGCAAAGGGGGTTGATGAAATGGCTATGCATATTAGAACCATTGCCAAAGAAAATAATGTTGAAATTATCCAATCAGCCGCTTTAGCACGTTCACTTTATTATACCGCGAAAGTGGACCAAGATATTCCTGAAGAGTTATATGCAGCGGTAGCACAAGTGTTGGCCTTTATTTTTCAATTGAATGAGCACAAAAAAGGGCGAGCTAAAAAACCTATTCCTATTGCTAAAGAATTACCTATTCCTGAAGAGTTTAAATACTAAAAAGCAGTTCGAATAAAAAAAAGTGACGAGTTAGAAAAGTAGCGAGTGACGAAACCCGCCGATTTAGAAAGCTGCCTTCGCAACTCGTCACTGAACGCTCGCTATTAAACTCCCACTCGCCACTAAACCCTCGCAACTTTTCTTTCTGGTGTAGTTCTTGCAATTTTAGTGTTAGCGTCAAATAATCATCACTAAGAGCTAGTAGTAATCAATGCAATTAACCGCCTATTTTAATCAATTCGATAAAAGAAAACTAACTCACATTACTGGGTTAGGAACGCCTTTGTTAGTCATGGCTGCTTTGGGTATGGTCATTTTACCTATGCCGGCATGGCTGCTTGATTTACTGTTTTCTTTTAATATAGCTTTATCGTTAGTCGTTCTGCTTATTACTGTCTATACCTTGAAACCGCTGGAGTTTGGTTCGTTCCCGTCTGTTATTCTTATTGCTACCATTTTACGGTTAGCCCTTAACGTTGCCAGTACTCGAGTGGTGTTATTAGAAGGTCATGAAGGTACGGATGCTGCAGGGAAGGTTATTGAAGCATTTGGCTCTGTGGTTATTGGTGGGAATTATGCTGTAGGTTTGGTTGTTTTCTTAATTTTAATTATCATTAACTTTGTTGTTGTAACAAAAGGCGCAGGGCGAATAGCTGAAGTAACCGCTCGTTTTACGCTTGATGCTATGCCTGGAAAACAAATGGCAATTGATGCAGATTTAAATGCGGGCTTTATTAACCAAGAACAAGCTAAAGAGCGTCGTACGGAAGTCACCAGCGAAGCTGACTTTTACGGCTCAATGGACGGTGCGAGTAAGTTTGTTAAAGGGGATGCAATAGCCGGTATATTGATATTATTTATCAATGTAGTGGGCGGCTTGATCATTGGTATGGTACAGCATGACTTAAGTTTTGATAGTGCCGTTGAAATTTATACCTTACTGACTATTGGTGACGGTTTAGTCGCACAAATTCCTGGCTTATTACTCTCTGTTGCGACCGCGATTGTAGTAACACGTCAAAATACTGCCCAAGACATGGGAGAGCAAGTAAGTTCTCAACTAGGTCAAGAAAAATCACTATACATAGCCTCTGGCGTCATGTTTGTTATGGGCGTTATTCCGGGCATGCCACATTTTGTTTTTTTATTATTTTCAGTACTTATTGCGGGTACTGCGTATTTAGGTAGCCAGCGTAAGGCCAGTAAGGCGCTAGAACTGGAGAAAACGACACAAGAAGAGCAAGTACAAATTCAGCAAAAAGAAGAAGAAATAAAAGATCTTGATTGGGATGATGTCAATCATGTTGATGTGATAGGTTTGGAAATCGGCTATCGGTTAATTCCCTTGGTTGATAAAGCTCAGGGTGGTGAATTACTGAGCCGTATAAAAGGCGTTCGTAAAAAGCTATCGCAAGAGTTTGGTTTTTTAGTACCCGCGGTTCATATTCGTGACAATTTAGATTTAGATCCTAACAGTTATCAAATATCATTAATGGGCGTGACTATTGGTAGTGCTGAAATTCGCCATGATCAAGAGTTAGCTATTAATCCGGGGCAAGTTTTTGGTACACTAGACGGTGTAGCAACAAAAGATCCTGCTTTTGGTCTCGACGCTATATGGATTAATCAAAACCAACGGGAGCAAGCCCAAACACTTGGTTATACTGTCGTAGATTCAGCAACTGTTTTAGCTACCCACTTAAGTCAAATTCTAACCAATAATGCGGCGCAATTATTAGGGCATGAAGAGGTGCAAAACTTACTTGATATGCTCGCAAAAACGTACCCTAAACTTGTGGAAGGTTTTATTCCTGAAACGTTAACACTAGGCACTGTAGTGAAAGTACTGCAAAGTTTGATGAATGAAGGGGTGGCTGTTCGAGATATGCGTTCTATTGTACAAACGCTGGTTGAGTATGGCCCTAAGAGTCAAGATGCTGAGGTATTAACTGCAGCAGTACGTATTAGTTTACGTAAATTTATCATTCAAGATTTAGTTGGTCCGGCGGTCGAAGTACCTGTCATAACCTTGGCGCCTGAGTTGGAACAAATGTTGCATCAGTCAATGCAGATGGCTGGTGATGATGGCGCAGGTATTGAGCCGGGTTTAGCCGAGCGCTTACAAAAATCCTTAACGGATGGGGCGCAACAACAGGAAATGTCGGGCGATACCCCAATATTATTAACGTCAGGGATTTTACGAACCGTGTTAGCTAAATTTGTAAAATATACCATCCCTAGTTTACGGGTGATTTCTTACCAAGAAATTCCAGATGACAAGCAAATTAAAATCGTTAGTGCCATAGGGCAGTAATTGTCAGTAACGAGCAAGATAAGTTACGAGAGAAATCAGGTTCGAGCAAGCTAAATCCCGAGTAGCGATAGAGTTACTTCGAAACTAGTGACTACTGACTCGTAACTGAAAAAAGAGAGGTTAATTGTGAAAATTAGACGTTTTGTTGCCAAAGATATGCGTAGCGCATTAGCACAAATCAAAGACGAGTTAGGTGCTGAAGCCGTAATTATGTCTAATAAAAAAATACCTGAAGGTGTTGAATTAATGGCAGCTATCGATTACAGCCAGCCATTACCTAAAGCTGCGGCTAAAACCGAAGCTATTGACTCATCTACTGTTGAAGAGAGTAATACTGCTAAGCGTGAAGTATCAAATGATGTTGTCAATATTGGTGCATCTTCAGAGGCGGCATTGAATAAAGCAAAAACAAGTGCCTTGCAACCCTCAAATTCTTCTTCAAATGCAAATACTCCAGCGGATAGTTTATCAGCATTACTTAATCGTCAAGTTCAGCACAGCACTGTTATAAATAATCAACAAACGATAAACGAAACACTCCCTGAACAACTAATCAAACATGACAATGACGACGATATAGAAGAGCAACTACGTAGTTTTACACAACGACTGAGTCATTCAAAGCCTGATGGAACGATTCCTGCGCCATCATATAGTTCAATTGGAGAAGCAAATACAGCAAGTGTGCCAGTAGTAGAAGAACACACTTCGCTTGAAGCAGAGCATATGGCAAAAAAATTATTAGCCAGCCAAGCTGTTGAACAACAAGTTAGTCCAGATGCTAATGTTAGCCAGCAAGATTTTGATAAAATACAGCAAGAAATGGCTTCTATTAGACAGTTACTTGAACATCAGGTTTCAGGCTTAATGTGGCAAGATATGGCACAAAAAGATCCACAACGAGCAGTCTTAGTTACGCGCTTATTGGGGTTAGGCTTAAATGAACAAATTGCAGATCAAATTGCGGGATATGTGCCAGCACAAGCGCATGAAGCAGAGGCTTGGCAGCAGGCGAAAAAATTGATTAGTGAACAAATTAACACCACTCAAAATGACATTATTTATCGTGGTGGTGTTGTTGCTTTAGTTGGCCCTACAGGTGTTGGCAAAACAACGACTATTGCAAAGCTTGCGGCTCGTTTTGCGCAAATACATGGTCATGATCAGGTCGCGTTGATTTCTACTGACACTTATCGTATTGCAGGTTTTGAACAACTAGCAACTTATGGGAAAATAATTGGTTGTCAAGTGAACCTAGCTAAAGATGCTCAAGCGCTAGATACTTTATTACAGCAGCACGCTAAAAAGAAATTAATCTTGATTGATACTGCCGGTATGGGGCAGCGAGATATTCGTCTAGCTGAAAACCTTGCTAATTTGGTCTCAAATGCACGCTTTAGAATTCGTAACTATTTAGTCTTAGCAGCAAACAGCCAGCAACAAGTTATGCAGGAAAATGTAGATCGCTTTAAAAAAGTACCATTGTCGGGTTGTATTTATACAAAACTTGATGAAAGTGTTAGTATTGGCGAAATTATTACAACTTCAATTCAAAATGGCTTGCCAATAGGGTATCTTACTGACGGTCAAAGAGTTCCAGAAGATATTAAGGTTGCAAATGCTGAAAAATTGGTTACGCTTGCAGATAAAATGGCAATGAAGTCAGCAAAAAATAACACTAGCTTTATGCAGACTGCAGCGCGGCCAATGCCAATAGCGCCGACTGCCGTTATACCCTAGTTTTTAGTTGAAATAATAAATTACGTAACACAAGAAATAACACAAGAAATAACATAAGAAGTAATATAAGAAGTAATAAATGGCAGATCAAGCGAGTGGCTTAAGAAAAATGCAAGACTCAAATAAAGTTAAGGTAATAGCAGTTTCAGGTGGTAAAGGCGGCGTTGGTAAAACCAATGTATCGTTGAATACGGCTATAGCATTAGGACAACTAGGCAAACGGGTATTAGTATTAGATGCCGATCTAGGCTTGGCTAATGTTGATGTTATGTTGGGTCTTCGGGTGAAACGTAATCTTTCCCATGTGTTATCAGGTGAATGTGAGCTTGACGATATAATTATTACAGGCCCTAGTAATATCAAAATAATTCCTGCTACTTCCGGCTCTCAATCCATGGTGGATTTAACACCAGCGGAACATGCCGGATTAATTCGTGCTTTTAGTGAAATGCAAACACAATTTGATGTACTCATTGTTGATACCGCCGCCGGCATCTCGGATATGGTGCTTAGCTTTACTCGAGCCGCGCAAGATGTGATGCTTGTCGTTTGTGATGAACCCACGTCAATTACCGATTGTTATGCCTTAATGAAATTATTGAACCGTGATCATGGTGTTTTTAAATTTAAAGTGGTCGCTAATATGGTTCGTAGCTCTAAAGAAGGACAGCAACTTTTTTCTAAACTTACCAAGGTTACAGACAGATTTTTAGATGTCGCACTTGAGTTAGTTGCGGTAGTTCCTTTTGATGAAAACATACGTAAGTCGGTACGTAAACAACAAGCTATCGTAGAAGCTTTCCCAGAATCACCCGCAGCAAAAGCATTTAAAGGCTTAGCAAACAAAATTGTTAATTGGCCAGTACCGCAGCGAGCATCTGGGCATTTAGAGTTTTTCATTGAACAGTTATTAGATTATTAAGATTCTTCATGCTATTTTTTAGCTAAAAAATAGCATGAAGAATCTAGTGAATTAACCTCATCTAAGTGAGAATTGCAGCACGTGTTAAAAGTTAGTACTTATAACAATCAAATTGATAAATCGGCTTTGCTTGAGCAGCATGCCGTCTTAGTCAAACGCATCGCCTACCACTTGTTGGCACGTTTACCTGCAAGTGTGCTTGTTGATGACTTGATCCAGTCAGGTATGATTGGTTTATTTGAAGCCGCTAATAACTTTGATAACACTAAAGGTGCCAGTTTCGAAACCTTTGCGGGTATTCGTATTCGTGGTGCAATGTTAGATGAAATGCGCCGTGGTGACTGGACTCCCCGCTCTGTACATAAAAATAGCCGCATGATTAGTGGGGCTATTAAAGAATTAGAAGCCGAATTAGGCCGTGATGTTACCGATATAGAAGTTGCTGAGAGGCTTGAAATTTCACTCAATGAGTATCATCAAATTTTAAGTGAGGTTAGTACGGGTAAAATACTGGGTATTGATGATCTTGGTGTTAGTGAAGATGCGCTTAAATTTGATGAAACCTGTCATGGTGATGATCCATATCAAAGTATTGAAAATGGTGCCTTTAAAAAAGGGCTTGCTGAGTGCATTAGTACTTTACCTGAGCGAGAAGCTTTAGTACTGTCTCTATATTACGATGAAGAACTGAATTTACGTGAAATTGGTGAAGTACTTGATGTTAGTGAGTCACGTGTTAGCCAAATACACAGTCAAGCAATGCATCGATTAAAAGCGCGGATGCAATCTTGGCAGAATTAGTTAATAATGAATAACAATATTGAATGTTTCACCGGAGGGTGTCTTGGATAAAAATATGAAAGTACTTGTAGTTGATGATTTTTCAACCATGAGACGTATAGTAAAAAATTTGTTACGCGATTTAGGCTTTACAAACCTTCAAGAAGCTGATGATGGTAGTACCGCCTTACCTATGCTTCAAAATGGTGATTTCGATTTTGTGGTAACTGATTGGAATATGCCCGGAATGCAAGGTATAGACTTGTTAAAAGCCATACGTGCTGACTCGAACTTAGCCCATATCCCTGTGTTATTGATTACAGCAGAAGCGAAAAAAGAGCAAATCATTATGGCTGCTCAGGCAGGCGTTAATGGCTATATTGTTAAACCATTCACAGCAGGAACGCTCAAAACTAAAATAGATAAAATCTTTGAACGTCTAGAGTAGCTTTGG
>Ga0105358_10000769_pt1 | contig 16602 bp, 15 predicted proteins | sample GOMGulsemesocosm_5_FD_83509 | JGI IMG/M metagenome (GOLD analysis project Ga0105358, IMG submission 83509) | Methane-oxidizing microbial communities from mesocosms in the Gulf of Mexico - GOM15C Gulf of Mexico | ecosystem: Environmental > Aquatic > Marine > Cold seeps | place: Gulf of Mexico... | reverse complement strand
TTTTTAGGTTATTGCCCTCTGAGTAGATAAGCCCAGTAGCTTCTCTATTCAGAGGGGAGTTATTATTATTATATAGATATTTGCTATCTATATTTTTTGTGCGTGTATTATATTAAATAAATACTAAAAAAAAACTTAGTGGGATAAAAATTTATAAAGAGTTATAAAATTTGTGCTTAAAACTAAGCTCCCAATAATCAATAAATTAATGGAGCGGGAAACGAGACTCGAACTCGCGACAATCTGCTTGGAAGGCAGAGGCTCTAGCCAACTGAGCTATTCCCGCGCTCATTATAGTGGTGGGAAGAGAAGGACTCGAACCTTCGAAGCCGTAGGCGGCGGATTTACAATCCGCAGGATTTGACCACTCTCCAACCTTCCCGTTGAAAATTATTGTTTCGTTTAGTGTTCTTCTAATATAGATAATGCACTATTTAAAAATGGAGCTGGTGAAGGGACTTGAACCCCCGACCTGCTGATTACAAATCAGCTGCTCTAGCCAAGCTGAGCTACACCAGCGCCTAATTTAATGGTGGCTTGAGACAGAATCGAACTGTCGACACAAGGATTTTCAATCCTTTGCTCTACCGACTGAGCTATCAGGCCATTCTTAAATTGGAGTGGAAGTATACACACAGCATCATTAAAGTTTACTTAAACGATGAACTAAACTTTTAAATTCTTTTCCTCTTTGCTCATAAGACTTAAACTGATCAAGCGAGGCAGCCGATGGGGATAGGATTCCAATGCTATTATCTTCTAAATTTTTATTTATTTTATTTACTGCATTTTCTAATACTTTACAGTTTACTATTTCAATATTATACATATTACAATAATTTTCAATTCTATTACTATTACTTCCAATTGAATAAATTTTAAGATTAAGGTCTTTAATATTTTCAAATAAAGGAAGTAAGTTAGCTCCTTTATCATCACCACCTAATATAAGATGTATATTCATATGTTTATATGGTACTAAAGCATTTATTGTTGCATCTACATTTGTAGCTTTTGAATCATTAACCCAAATTCTATTTTTATTATCACGAAACTCTTCAACTTTATGTTCATCAATTGTAAAAGTATTTATTCTTTCATAATCAATTTCATCAAAAATGATTTTTTTACTGGCAAGTGCTAAGAGTGCATCTAATAAAAAAGGTTCTTTAAATTTTATTTTATTTTTATCTATTTCAAACTTAGCACATAAATCATTACTATCTTTATATGTAATTTTATATGCTTTAGTTTCATAATCCTTATATTCTTCAGGAATTATTGCAACTTCACCCTCTTGCATTAATGACATAGGCTTTAATTTTGTATTTTTATATTCTTCAAAAGAACCATGCCAAGTAATATGATCTTCGGAGATAGGAAGAAGTATATATAAGTTTGGTTTTGCAAAATTCGTATAATGTAAAGTAAAAGAAGATGTTTCTAAAATCCATATAGGTGCATTGGTACTAAGTTTAGAAAGTGGCGTACCTATATTACCGCCATAAATTGAATTATAAATTCCTAATATATGCTGACACATTTGAGTAGTAGTAGTTTTTCCATTTGTTCCAGATATCCAAATTGAAAAAGGCATTACATCTTTAAATAGATCATAATCACTTTGAATATTATTAGCTTTTTTAATCATCTCATTATAAGGAGGAATTCCTGGACTTACTATTGTTTTTACATCTGAATTCATATCATAAAATTCAAAGTCCTTATCATCATATAATATTGCATTTGGGAACTTAGATTTAATAGCTTGAGCTGTTAAACCTTTTCCTAGTACTCTAATTTTTTCATTTAAATTCATTTATACTCTTTATCGTATTTTTAAGCTCATTAAAGCAATTAAATTAGTCATAAAAGAAATTATCCAAAATCTCACAATAATTTTATTTTCTTTCCAACCTTTTTGCTCAAAATGATGATGGATTGGAGCCATTAAAAAGACTCTCTTTTGTCTAAGTTTATAAGAACCTACTTGTAAAATTACAGAAACGGTTTCTAATACAAAGATAAATCCAATTACTGATAATAAAATTTCTGACTTTGAAACAATTGCCATATACCCCATAAAAGCTCCCAATGGTAATGAACCAGAATCTCCCATAAATACTTCAGCAGGATGTGAATTAAACCATAAAAAAGCGATTAAAGAACCTGAAATTGCTGCTCCCATAATTGCTAATTCACCTGCAAGTTTAATATTTGGAACTAAAAGGTACGAAGAAAATATTGCATGACCGGTTACATATACTAAAGCAGATAGTGTAAGAAAAGCCATAATTGAAGGAACAGTAGCAAGCCCATCTAATCCATCAGTCAAGTTAACAGCATTTGATGTTGCAACCATTACTAACATCCAAAATAATATAGAAAACAATCCCATATCAAATAATGGTAATTTATAAAATGGCGTATATAAAGTTGTTGTATGGCTACAATAATATAATATTACACTAACTATACCTGCACATATAAATTGTAATATTAATTTAGCTCTTGCGCTTAAACCAGCTGAATTCTCATTTTTTGCTATTTTTGAATAATCATCTTGAATTCCAATTAGAGAAAACAATCCAATTGTTACAAGTCCACCTATAATATAGAAATTATTTAACTTTGCAGATAATAAAGTTGCTACTATAGTTGCAAAAATAAAAACCATTCCACCCATTGTAGGAGTACCAGCTTTTGCTTTATGCCCATCAGGTGCATGTTCATATATTGGTTGAGATGCATCTTTTGATTTAGCCCATTTTATAAACTTTGGTAATAAATACATTGTTAAAAAAAATGCAATTATAAAACTAATTCCTGCACGAACAGAAATATATTGGAAAATATTAATGTCTAAATGTCTATATAACCAGTAAAACAAACTCAAACCTTCATTTTGATATAATACGTGCGATTATATAATATTATACTTTTTAAAAGGTTTAAACAATGACAAACAAAACTATTCTTGTTATTACTGATGGTATTGGACATAACGAATCATCAGACTATAATGCATTTTCTCAAGCTCTAACGCCAACATATGATAATTTATTTAAAAATACTCCTTATTCATTGATTCATACATATGGTAAATATGTTGGATTACCTGATGGACAAATGGGAAATTCTGAAGTTGGACATATGACTATTGGCTCAGGAAGAGTTTTATATCAAGATTTAGTAAAAATCAATATCGCTATTGAAGAAGATACACTCAAAGATAATAATGTATTTAAAGACTGTATGAATAACTCAAATAATATTCATTTAGTTGGACTATTAAGTGATGGTGGTGTTCATTCCCATATTAACCATATTGCAGCAATGGCAAAAATAGCAAAATCACAAAATAAAAAAGTTTTTATTCACATGATTACAGATGGAAGAGATGTAGCCCCAGATAGTGCAAATACATATGTTGAAAAAATTATTGATATCTGCGATGAAGATATAAAAATTGCAACAATAGCTGGAAGATATTACACAATGGATAGAGATAATAGATGGGATAGAGTTCAAAAAGGTCATGATGCGATTGCCTTAGCACATCCTAAAACTTCTTTATCACCTATTGATTTTGTTCAAAATTCATATAAAGACGATATTTATGATGAATTTATCATTCCTACTGCCTTTGAAGGATACAATGGATTAAAAGCTAATGATTCAATAATTTTTTGTAACTTTAGATCAGATAGAATGAGAGAAATTTCATCTGTATTTGCGGATAAAAACTTTTCACATTTTCCAAAATTTGCAGAAACTTTAAATATTGCAAGTATGACACAATATGATAAAAATATACCATTGCCTATTTTATTTCCAAAAGAGAGCCCAAAAAATACCTTAGCTGAAGTAATTTCTAATGCTGGATTAAATCAACTTCATACAGCTGAAACTGAAAAATACGCACATGTTACTTTTTTCTTTAATGGTGGAGTTGAAGAACCTTTCTTAAATGAAACAAGAGTTCTTACACCCTCTCCAAATGTAGCTACTTATGATTTACAACCCGAAATGTCAGCACCTAAGGTTGGTGAAAATGTAAGAAAAGCAATGGATAATAATATAGATTTTATTGTTGTTAATTTTGCAAATGGTGATATGGTTGGACATACTGGAGATTTTAATGCAAGTAAAAAAGCTGTTGAAGCTGTAGATAAAGAGATTGCTTTAATTATTGAAAAAGTAAAAGAACATAGTTATAACTTAATATTAACATCTGATCATGGAAATTGTGAAAGAATGAGAGATGAAAATGGCAATACTTTAACTAATCATACAGTTGGTGATGTTTATTGCTTTATTATGTCGCCTAAAGTTAAAGAAGTAAAAGTTGGAAGTTTAAATAATATTGCACCAACAATATTAAAACTTATGAATGTAGAAATCCCTGAAGAAATGGATGAAACTTTAATAAAAAGTTAACTTATAATGTTAAATATTGATATAAAAAAACTAAGTATTAAAAATCAAGAAAAAGAGTTAGTAAATATCTCTTTTAAAATATCAAATGCCACTGCACTTATTGGTGAGAGTGGTAGTGGTAAATCTTTAACATTAAAAGCAATATTAGATCTATTACCAAATACTCTTACTTGTAAAAAAGATATAACATCTAATTTTATTCTAGATTTTAATTCAATTGGATTTATTCCTCAAAATCCTTTTACATCATTATCTCCTATGACAAAAATAAATAAACAATTCTTCTGTTCTAATGAAAAAAAAGAAGAAGTCTTAAAACTTGTGGGTTTAGATAATTCAGCTTTAGAAAAATATCCAAGCCAATTAAGTGGTGGGCAAATACAAAGAGTAGTAATTGCAATTGCCTTAAGTAAAGAGATTAAATTTTTACTGCTTGATGAACCAACTACTGCTTTAGATATTGAAAATAGAAATAATATTATTCAACTAATTACTAGTTTAATTAAAGATTTAAATATTTTAGTACTTTTTGTAACTCACGATATTAATTCAGTAAAAGATATTTGTAAAGATATCATTATAATTAAAGATGGCGTTATAATTGAAAAGGGAAATACGAATGAAATTTTAACAAACCCTAAAGAAAATTATACAAAGACCTTAATTAACTCAACATTTAAAAATAAAGATTTTAGGAAATAATATGTTTAAATATATTTTTGGTTTTTTTCTACTTATAGGACTAGCCATTTTAGGATGGTTATATACAGTATATGACGAAATTAAAGATGACGTTTATAAAGTAGTTAATTATAGTCCAAAGCAAAGTACACAATTCTTTGATAAAAATGGAAAACTTATAGCAAATACATTCGTAGGTGAAAATCGTGAATATGTTAAATATGATGATATTCCAGCAAAAATCATTGAGGGACTTGTTGCAATTGAAGATACTCAATATTTTGAGCATATTGGAATAAATCCTGATGCAATTTCTCGTGCAATTATCAAAGATATTAAAGCTGGAGGATTTGTTGAGGGTGCAAGTACTTTAACACAACAATTAATAAAGATGCTTGTTTTATCAAGAGAAAAAAAGTTAATTAGAAAAGTAAAAGAAGCTTTACTAGCAATTAGACTTGAAACTATTTTAACAAAAGAAGAAATATTAGAAAGATATTTAAATCATGTTTATTTTGGACATGGATATTATGGTATTAGAACTGCAGCAAGAGGATATTTTAATAAAGACTTATATGAGTTAACATTAAAAGAGATGGCCATATTAGTAGGACTACCTAGAGCTCCTAGTTTTTATGCCCCAACAAAAAATTTAAAAATATCTTTAGCACGTGCTAATCAAGTAATTACAAGATTAGATACATTAGGATGGATTAATAAGGATCAATATACAAATGCAATAAAAGAAGTACCTAAAATTCATAAACAAACATTAACAAAAAATAAAGCTCCCTATATAATAGATTATGTAATAAAAACATTAAAAGATGATATACCAGATATTAAATCAGGTGGGTACAAAATCAAATTAACTATAGACTTAGAAGCTCAAGAAATTGCAAGAAAAGCCTTAAGATTATCGCATAAAAATGCACTAAAAAGAGATTTAGATTTTAGAAAAAAAGAAAAAAAACTTGATGATGATTCTTATAGTAAAACATTAAATGGTGCAGTTGTTTCAATAGAAAGTAATACAGGTAAAATATTAGCTTTAGTTGGTGGAATTGATTATAAAAAATCTATGTTTAATAGGGCAGTTCAATCAAAAAGACAACCAGGAAGTGCTATCAAGCCATTTTTATACCAAACAGCTTTAAATGAAGGATTAAATCCAGCATCTCAACTTACTGATATATCAAGAACATACAATTATAGGGTTGCAGGAGTTGATAAAAAATGGCAACCTAAGAACTATGGTGGAAACTTTAAAGGTGTTGTTAATTTAAGAGAGTCATTAGTATTTTCTAGAAACTTATCAACGATAAATCTAGTAACTGATACGGGTATAGATATTATATATAAAGGCTTAGAATCATATGGCTTTACAAACCTACCAACTGACTTATCAATTACTCTTGGAACAATGTCAGTTACATTACTTGAACTTAGTGAATACTATAGTGTATTTGCAAACAATGGAACACAAGTAAAACCGTATATTATTGAACAAATTACAAATAAAGAAGGAGAAACAATTACTTTTGAACCACAAACGAAAGAAGTAAATACTCCTGAGCAAACTTTTTTAATTACATCAATTTTAAAAGATGTAGTAAATAGAGGAACAGCAAGAAGAGCAAAAGTTGATGGAATTTCTTTAGCAGGAAAAACAGGAACAACTAATAATAATGTTGATGCTTGGTTCTGTGGATATTCTCCCTCAATTCAGACAATAGTTTGGTTTGGTAATGATAATAATAAACCTATGAGAAAAACAGAAACTGGTGGTAAAATTGCAGCTCCAGTATTTTCATACTTTTATAAAAATTATTTAAAATCACATCCTGAAATACCTAGATCTTTTATTAAACCTCCAAAAATTTATTCATCTAAAATTAATGGAAAGACTGAATACTATACAGAAATATCACCATTCCCAGAAATTGAAATTGAGATTCCTGCAGAAAATCCTGGAGAAGAAGTTATGGAGTTTTAAAACTCCATATTAAATATCTAGACATAAAAAAAGGTAAGTTCAAATGAACTTACCTTTTTTATTTTATAAATAACTTATTAACAAGAATAAGTTGATTTAAATTCGAATGCTGTTGGTCTAGCTTCATCAGGGTGAACCTGAGTTTCAAATTTATAACCTTGATATGTATCTACCATCTCTTTTGTAAATACTGGTTGTAAGAAATCATTATCTCTAATTAATGCCTCTAAAGAACCTCTTAAAGTATGAGGCATTTGAGGAATATTTCTTTCTCTAATTTCATCTAAAGGCATTTCAAATAAATCTTCATCCATTGGACCAATTGGTTCAATCTTATTTGCAATTCCATCCAGTCCAGCCATTAACATAGCAGAAAATGCTAAGTAAGGACAAGAAGATGAATCAGGGAATCTCATTTCAATTCTAGTTGCTTTTTCTCCAGCTCCATAAGGAACTCTACAAGAAGCAGATCTATTTTGAGAAGAGTAAGTTAAGATTGAAGGTGCTTCAAATCCTGGAATTAATCTTTTATATGAGTTAGTTGATGGGTTAGTAAATGCAGCAACTGCACGTGCATGCTTGAATACTCCACCAACATAATGTCTAGCCATTTCAGAAAGGTTACCATATTCACCTTCTGAATAAAATAAATTTGAACCATCTTTCCAAATTGATTGATGAACATGCATACCATTACCATTATCACCAAACATAGGTTTAGGCATAAATGTACAAGATTTACCATTTAAATGTGCAACCATATTACAAACATATTTATATTTTTGTACATTATCCGCAGCTTCTATTAAGTCTCCAAATACGATACCAATTTCACCTTGTGCTTGAGCAACTTCATGGTGTCCTAAAATTACTTCTAAACCAACTTGCTCAAGAACTAGCATCATTTCAGCTCTTAAATCCACCATTGAATCTGTTGGTTGTGCTGGAAAATAACCACCTTTAGTTCCAGGTCTATGACCCATATTCCCACCTTCGTAATCTGTAGATGAAGCCCACTCACCCTCTTCAGAATCAACTTTATAGTAAGACTCATTAATATTATCAATAATTTTTACATCATCAAAAATAAAGAATTCATTTTCAGGTCCAAAGTATGCAACATCACCAACACCTGACTCTGATAAATGAGTTAATGCTTTTTTAGCAATAGATCTTGGACATTTTTCATACATTTCACCCTTGTATATATCATACACATCACAAATCATAATGATTGTAGAATCAGCAGTAAATGGATCTAAGAAAGAAGTTCCAACATCTGGTTTTAAAATCATATCTGATTTATTAATTGGTTGCCATGCATCAACAGATGAACCATCAAAAGGCATACCAAATTCTAATTGACCTTCAGTAACTGCACTCATCATATATGAAATGTGATGCCACATTCCTTTTAAATCTGTAAATCTAAAATCTACAAACTTAACTTCATTTTCTTCACAGTATTTAAAAAACTCTTCTGTATTGTTAACAAATTTACCCATTGGTATAGCTCCTTGAATTTATATTAAATAATTCTATCAAAAATAAAAAAAATTAAGCTAAATATAGTGTATAAAAACTATACAAGTAAGAAGAAAAAGTATAATTTTTCCCAATATACTCAAAAATTAGAATGTTATTAATTTAGAATCTCTATTGGAAAATGTCATACATTCAGTATAACCAATTTGTTTTGCGAGTGATTTAACTTCATCATATTTAAAACCAACTTGGTCAACAGCATGAGCATCTGAGCCAAATGTAATATTTATATCTAATTCATAAGCTAATTCAAGAAGATTAACAGAAGGATAAGTTTCTTTTATAGGTTTTCTTAAACCTGCTGGATTAATTTCTAAAGTCATATTAGATTTTTTTATTTCTTGAAGTGCTTTTTTAGCTAATGTTCTAATATCTTTTTTAGGTAGGAATTTAAATACTTTAATCAAGTCAAAATGTCCTACGATATCAAATAATCCAGTTTTAGCCATTGCTTCAATTGCATCAAAATATTCACTCCAGATAGTGTCAATATCTTTTGATTTGTAAACACCAATAAATTCTGGATTGTCAAATCCCCACATATCTTGTTTATTCTTTAGAAAATGAACAGAACCAATTAGATAATCCACTTTTGAATTAACAACTTCAGGTAAAATATAGCCATCTAAATAATCAACTTCATAGGCTAATAAAACTTCAATATCATTTTTATATTTTACTTTTAAATCTAATATCTCTTTTTCATATAAAGTTTTTTGTGAAATATTCATTCTATATTTTGGATCATAAGGCATTGGTGCATGATCAGAAAATCCGTATATATCAATTCCTAATTCAATTGCCCTTAATAAATATTCTTCACTTGTACCTGTTGCATGATTACATAAAGTAGTATGATTATGTAAGTCTACTCTCATGATAAAAGACCATAACCTTTTATAGCAGTACTTCTATCTTCAGCATATATTCTATCTCCATTTATAATATCATATTTCCATATTGGAGCTTGTGCTTTAAAATCTTCAACAAATTCATCAATTAACTCTAATGCAATTCTTCTTTTAGGAGAGCAAACAGCAGCAATATAAGAGCTTTCATGATTAAATACGTCACCACGACTATGCGCCATTAATACAATTGCTTTTAATTCTTTAGCTTTTTCTTGCCATGAATTAAACCAATTATTTAAAATTGGTTCATAAATATCAAAAGATAAACCATCGATTTTATTTTCATCTCTTACTACACCAATAAAAGTAATAATTGCACCATAGTTTGAGTTTTTGTATTTGTCATACCATCCATTAGTAATTTTTTCAACTTCTAAACTACCTTCAAATAATTCTAAATTTTCCACATTCTACCTTTTTTTATCCACCACATACAGGAGGTAATAATGAAATTTTATCTCCACTTGAAAGTTCTATATCTTTTTTTGATACTAAAGTATCATTAATTGCAACTGCACAAGTATCTAGCCAAGTTGAAACTTCATCATCATTTTTTAAAATTTCTCTTAATTGAGATAAGTTTGAAATATCAACTTTCATTGGCTCTTTATTAATTGGTCCAAGAAATTCTACATCAATCACTTTAACCCCTTATTTATTATTTTTTGATTATTATACCAAAAGAATTTTAAGTTAAAGGAAGCTCAACTTTATGGTTTTCGCAAAAATAGATTTTATTAATTTATTACCCTTTCATATTTATATGAAAAAAAACATAAGATCAACACAAACTAAAGCAATAATCGAATATAAAAAATCATATCCATCTTTAATAAATAAAAAATTTAAAAAAAGAAAAGTAGATTCAGCCTTTATATCTTCAATAGCTTCAAGAAATGAAAGAAAACTAGATCTAGGAATTATCGCTAAAAAAGATGTTTTATCTGTATTACTAATTCCAGGTATCGATGAAAAAGACTTTCAAAGTGATACCTCAAATGCATTAGCAAAAGTATTAAATTTAGAAGGTAAAGTTTTAATAGGTGATAAAGCATTAAAATATTATCATAATAATGAAAAAAATGATTTTATTGATTTATCAAAATATTGGAATGAAAAGTACAATTTGCCTTTTGTATTTGCAGTTTTATGTTATTCCTCAAATAAAAAACAATTAGAAAATATTATTAAAAACTTTAATAAGAATCATATAAAAATACCAACGTATATTTTAAATCAATATTCAAAAAGAACTGGTATATCAAATAAACATATATTAGAATATTTAAAAAAGATTGATTATAAAATTGGATTAAAAGAAAAAAGAAGTTTAAAACTTTTTTTAAAATTAACAAAAGAGAAGGGAATATAAATGACAATATTTGATACTATAATTTTAGGAATAATTGAGGGAATTACAGAGTTTCTACCAATTTCTTCAACTGGACATTTAATTGTTGCTAGTGAATTTCTTGGAATTGAACAAAATAGTATAAACAAGGCTTTTGAAGTAATCATTCAATTTGCTGCAATATTAGCTGTTATTTTAACTTATCCTTCTAAGTTTACTCTTTCACATATTGATTTATGGACAAAAGTAATGATAGCATTCTTTCCTATAGCAATAATTGGTTTCATATTCTCAACTCAAGTAAAAGCAATGTTTTCAATTGAAATAGTTGCCTATATGTTTATTATTGGTGGAATTATCTTTTTAATAGTTGAAAAATTCTATAATGAAAAAGAAACTCATACTTTAGATGTTGAAGATGTTACATATAAACAAGCAGCATGGATTGGATTTGCCCAAATCTTTGCATTAATACCAGGAACTTCAAGAGCTGGTTCTAGTATCATTGGTGCAATGCTAGTAGGATTAAATAGAAAAGCTAGTGCTGAGTTTTCTTTTCTTTTAGCTTTCCCTGTTATGTGTGCAACAACTGCTTATGATTTATTAAAACATCATGAAGAACTCTTTACTGATGCAAATATATTAAATTTAGCTGTTGGATTTATTATATCTTTCCTTGTTGCATTTTTAGCAATCAAACTATTTTTAAAATTTCTTGAAAACTTTACTTTTGTTGCATTTGGTATTTATAGAATAATATTTGGTATTTTACTTCTTATTATTTTGAATAATAATATTACATATTAAAGATACTGCATTTGAATTAATAGAAGAAGTCAATCTTTTACTAATGTCATGAATATCACCATTTATTGCATTGAAAAATTCTTCTTCTTTTAAACTTCCTTCTCTTTCTAAGAAACATAAACCTTTATCTTTTAAATCTTTAGCATTATAATATTGATGATCACTAGCAGCATGTTTATATGGAATAAAAAATGTAGGTAAACAATTTGCACAAAGTTCCCATAAAGTTGAAGCACCCGCACGACTTACCGCAAAATCAGCTTCTGCCATTTTAGTGGGAATATCTTTAGAGAAATCAAAAACATCTGCATTTATATTTAATTTAACATATTCATCTTTTACTCTTTGAAAATCATTTTTACCAGTTTGATGAATAATATTTATACCCATTTCTTTTAATTTTGGAGCTAGATTTAAAGCAAAATTATTAATTGCAACTGCACCTTGAGAACCACCAAAAAAAGCAATGGTTTCCACTTTGTTTCTAATTCGTCCTAAATCAAAAAACTCATTTGATACAGGGTAATCTTTAATTTTAGATTTCTCTTCAAATGAAGAAAATACTTCACTTGCGAATCTTGATGTAACTTTATTTAGTGTTCCCATTATTGAATTTTGTTCATGAATATAAAGTTTACAACCAGGCTTTACTATTGATGCAAAAGTAGCAGCTGCTGCTGAGAATCCGCCAACAGAAATTACAGTTTTTACTTTATATTTAGAAAAAAGTCCTAAGCAATAATTTGTTTTAGAAATAATATTAAGTAAAGATGTTACTTTTCCAAAAGCATTTTTATTTACTACACCTTTTGTATCTAAAAAGTATGTAGCTTTTAATCTTTTGTCTTTATCAAACCATTGTTTATCTTGACCATTAGAAGAACCTATAAAAATAACAGGAATACCTCTTTTATTAAATTCTTCAATAAAAGCATCTGCCACTTTTAAATGACCTCCAGTACCGCCTCCTGTAATAACTACACTTCCATTCATTCTAAACCTTTTTCTCTTTTATTTTTATTTCATCATCAGATACAACTCTACTTATAGATAAGACTAAACCAATTGCAATAGACATGGAAAGCATAGAAGAACCTCCATAAGAAAGTAAAGGCACTGCAATACCTTTAATTGGTATCATTCCTGATATCCCATATGAATTAATTAAAAAAGCAATTATAATCATCAATGCAACACCTAATGTAAATAAATGATATATGGGGTTACTAACTCTTCTACTAATTCTAAAAATTCTCCATATTATAGATAACATAATCCCTACAATAAACATTAAACCTAAAAGTCCAATTTCTTCTGTAATACCTGCTAGAACAAAATCTGTGTGAACTTCAGATAAAAACCCAACTTTTATATCTCCATTTGAAATACCTTGTCCTAAAAAACTTCCATTATGCATAGCATTTAAAGAATGTGACACTTGATAAGGTTCAGGTAATTCATCAATTCTTAAATAAGATTCTGTCCATGAAGGTAGTACAGATAATATTCCATCTTGAACCATTGCCCACCATGAATATATTCTTTGAATTCTATGAGGAGCTGCAAGGATTAAGCCAACTAATCCTAAAAGTGCTCCAGCACCTAAGACTAAGAATATTTTAAAAGACCTATTCGCAAATATTAATAATATGACTAAAATAATTCCTAAAAGAACAACTTGTCCTAAATCTTTTTGCAAAAAAGCTACAATAAAAACTACTGCAAAAAATGTTAAAAAATATGGAGCTAGAAGTATTGATTCTTTTTTTAAACCAATTTTTTTAGGCTGATCCATAACCTTTCTGTGAAAAGACCATGATAAAAAATAAATAAAACCTATTTTAAAAAACTCAACAGGAGAAAGTGAAAATCCAGGTAATCTTATCCATCTATTTGCACCACCTGATGCTGTTACCATGGAACTTGGAAGTGCAGGCATTAATGCCATTAAAAAAAAGAATAATAAAAATAGAGTCATTCCCACTTTTCCAACTAGTTTATCAGGATGGATTAATGAAAAAGTCCACATAATGGAAATTGCAACGACTGCAACCATTGTCTGTCTAATGAAGAAATGAAATTGACTATATCCATAATATTCAACTGTATAAATGCTTAAAGAGTATGAGAATACCACACTTAATGAAATTAATACGGATACTAATATAAGTAATGGATAATCCGCTTTTTGACAATTTAAATTATTTTTTATTGATTTAATCTTAATTTTGTTAGAATACATGCTCTATTATATAACATTATGGATAAATATGTCTTCAAACAAAATCGAAAAAATTAATAAAACAAAAAAAATAGCAATATTATTTATGATTATTTTTTTATTTTTATTAATACTTATTATTTCCGTATTCAGAACAATAACTGAATATAGACATATGCCAACACTTCAAAGCGAAAAAAAAGAATTATCTGTACGTGGAGATATTATTAGTTCGGATAATTTTAAAATTGCATCATCTAAAAAACTTTATAAAGCATCAATAGATACAAGACATTTAGCTAAAGAGAAGAAAGAACTTTTTTTACAACTATTTTCAATTTATAGTAAAATTCCTTATGAAAAATTAAAAGTAAAGCTAAAAAAAGCAGAAAAAAAACCAGGAAACTTAGTACTCTCTTATAATATAGACTCAAGAACTGCAAAAAACTTAAAAGAATTAGCTTTTAAATTACGAAAATTAAAAGTATTTATTTCAAGACAAGTAAAAGGTGGAAAAATTCTTAGAGGACTTAGTGTTAGAGAAAGTGGCGAGAAAAGATTATTCTCCTATGAAGATACATTAACTCCTGTTATAGGTTATATTTCAAAATTTGAAAGTAAAAATGGAACAACAAAAGTAAAAGGTATCAAAGGACTTGAAAAAAGCTATAACAAGGTTCTAAATGAATCAAAAGATGGCATCTTACAAGGTAATAGAGATGTATTATCATATATTGCTTTTGATAAAAATTCGTTAATTAGAAAAAGAATTGATGGTGCTACTTTAAATTTAAATATTCCTTTAAAACTTCAAAAAAACAATGAATTAACACTTGACTTACATAAAAAGAAATTAAGTGCAGATGAAATAATGGTATCAGTAATGAATAGTAAAACTGGTGAAGTATTAACATTAGCATCTTCAAATAGATTTAATCCAGAAAGAATTAGACAAAAAGACATACCTTCATTAAATGTAAATGCAATAGAATATCAATTTGAGCCAGGTTCTATAGTTAAACCAATATCAATATCACTTGTTATGGATAAAAATAGAATAAAAAGAAATGAACTCTTTTTTGCATATAATACAAAAGGAAAAGCAAATAGTAAAGGTGAATTTCCTAGAGGAAAATATAAAATAGGTAGATATACAATTGGAGATGACCATAAATTTAAAAAACACTATTTAACACTAAAAGATATAGTTATTAACTCTTCAAATATTGGTACATTAAAAATTGCCCAAAGATTATCAGGACCTGAATTTTATGAAGGGTTTAAACGGTTTGGACTTGCAAGAAAAACGGGAATTGATTTGCCTTATGAAAAAAAAGGTGTAATTCATAGCGTAAAACAATATTCTGCAGGTGATCGTGATGGAGAAGATAATATTTTTAAAGCTACCGATTCTTATGGCCAAGGAATTACTTCAACATTCATGCAAATGATGAAAGCTTATACAGTTTTTAATAGTGAAGGATATATGTCTACACCAAAAATTGTTTCTCATTTATCTCATGATGATAGTAAATATAAAGCTTATGATAATAAACCTGAAAAAGTAATTTCAAAAAAAACAGCGCTGAGAATGAAAAAACTGCTAATACAAACTGTTGAAGAAGGAACAGGGAAAGCGGCAAAAATAGAAGGACTTGAGATTGGCGGGAAAACTGGTACTGCTCAAATTGCGAGAGGGGGGAAATATCTAAAAAAGTATATTTCATCATTTTTTGGTTTTGTTAGTGATGGTAAAAACTCTTATACAATTGGAGTTACAGTAATGAATCCCAACTCTACAGGTAAATATTGGTATTATCGATACGCATCATCATCAGCAGTTCCAGTATTTAAAGAAATTATACAAAATCTGATTAAATTAAACTATCTTACACCTAAAAACGATATAATTTCAAAAAACTAATATAAAGGTATATAATGTTCGGAAAAGAATTAAAAAAATATGATTATACAGCAGAAGAATTAGCAAAATTTCAATATGCAAAATTTACTACGAGTAAAGGTGTAATTTTAATTAAATTATTTAATGAAGAAACACCAAACACTGTTTCAAACTTTGCAACACTTGCGAATGATGGCTTTTACAATAATCTTAACTTTCATAGAGTAATCCCAGGATTTATGGCTCAAGGTGGTTGTCCAGAGGGTACAGGTACTGGTGGTCCTGATTGGGCAATTCCTTGTGAAGTAGATATGAAAAAACAAGTTCATAATCAAGGTAGCTTATCAATGGCACATGCTGGTCCAAATACAGGTGGAAGTCAATTCTTCATCTGTTTTGATGCTACACCTCATTTAGATAGACATCATACAGTGTTTGGTGGAATTGAACAAGAAGATGCTGATAGCTTTGCTGTATTAGATTCAATTGAACAAAATGATGAAATTATTTCAATTGAAATATTAGAATCAAAATAATTTAATAAATAAAAATAAAAAAAAAGGTGAATCTCAGGATTGGCCTTTTTTTTTAATAAAATACAATTCTAAAATAATAATTCTAATAAAACACTTACTCTATAAAGAACTCTAAAAGCTATATAATAAAGAAATAATAGAAAAAGAGTAAAGAATATACCTAAATATAAGAAAAGTCCATATAAGAAAAGTATAGAGTAATAAAAATATT
>Ga0105358_10000768_pt1 | contig 16612 bp, 19 predicted proteins | sample GOMGulsemesocosm_5_FD_83509 | JGI IMG/M metagenome (GOLD analysis project Ga0105358, IMG submission 83509) | Methane-oxidizing microbial communities from mesocosms in the Gulf of Mexico - GOM15C Gulf of Mexico | ecosystem: Environmental > Aquatic > Marine > Cold seeps | place: Gulf of Mexico... | reverse complement strand
ATCGTTAACCCCGCTGGCGTTGCTGCTACAGAATCAACTGAGGCGATAGAGTCACCCTTGATCATTTTCGGTGAGAATTCCATATCAAACAGCATCGTCTCACCGGGTTGTTTTGTTAGTACTTCGTTTGCCATTAATGCCTCCTTTTTTGGCTCCAAACTCGATAATTAAACGGGGCAAGCCAAGCCCGTTTACTTGGTTTAGCAACAAAAACTCGATCAATTGAATCAACGGACCAGGCTCTATCACTAACACCCAATAACCACGCCCTTTCAAATGACTCTGATACCCAGTGACGATGAACCGGGCCTAAGCCCCACAAACGGGGAACACCATCGGCAGCCCAAGCGCGACCAACATTTAACGGTTCCCAGCTACGCTCAAGATCAGACGTTAGCCATAACCTCGGTTGACAAGCCAACACCCAAGCATTAGGGTTACCCAATAAAAAAACAACCTGAGAGACACCAAGTCCACGAGTAACCAGTGAATTACTGCCCAGCCCGCGAGTAATCAAACCCGCAACCTCTCAAAAACATCCACCTCGGTTGCATCACCTGCTTTATTTTTCAGATCAAAACGCATCGCCTCGGTAATATTATCAGCCTTATAAAAAATCATCTGATTGCCGGTTATTTTCCAAGCGCCACCCTCTATATCTTTAATAAGCGCAACATCAGCTAATAGCGCGGCGGCTGAAGCGTGCGACCAGTTAGCGTCAGCAATATCTACTTTGTCTTGGGCCGATACGCCTGAACCTGTGTTGACCGCTCTGATCTCAGTAGTTGGTGGTGGTATGTAGTTAATGTTTACAGAATGAATCAAGCTTGTTTTATCGACTAAATCAATACCAACTTTACCTAACCCGTCTATCTGCTCACCCGTGATGCTTAAATCATGGGCAGCATCATCTGCAGGTATAACTTCAGCACCATCAATAAATAGAGCGTACTTACCGGTGTATGATGCACCACCTTTAAATACACCACCCTGCTCAATAATGAGCGGGTAGTACTGTCTATGGGCTTCAATATCGTTTCTAAGTTGTTGCAGTTCAGCCGCAATGTCATCAACGGGATGATAAGACCTCACCCCGCTTTTTAGATAAACTTTTCTAGCCTCACCATCAACAGTGGCTACGACTGGAACTGCAACACTCATTTAGATATTACTCTGCAAAGCAGGGTCAATAGAAGTGTTGATAACGCTACTGCGAGTAACGGGAATTATCACTCTAGCCTCTTCAACTGAACCAGCGCCTTTAGGCGAACCAACTAAGAATAACAATGAGAAATCAGAACCAGAGGTAATACCCGCTTGGCTGAACGTATCGTAAGCAATGGGGAATGAAATCTCAGCAAGACCGCCTACAAGCCCTTTAACCGCTACCGCATTAGCGTCAACTAATGTAACAGCGCCTGATTGGTTGTAATCAGCTAAAGCCGCACCATCTAAAATGTAACAGTGATACCAAGTTGACACGTAGTTCTGCGCCGCTGCACCAATAGCTACTCTAATTTCTGGGAAGAACGGGAATGTCTTTCTATTCCCATTGTCAGCACCAATTGATAGTCGTTGTTTATCTGCCGGAGGTAACCCATCAATATCAACACCGTCAATAAAAGTCGGCACACCACTAGCATCAAACTCGTATAGCTGTGGATTCCGCTTACCGTTCCAAGCACTTGTGCCTGCTTGGCTATTGTTTATATCAGCATCAACATCATTATTAGCATCTAACCAAGCAATCACCTGATCTAAATCGGCATTCGACGCATTACGAACAATTAAGCTAAACGTGCCATCAGCTTCATTAAAACCTGTACGAGTTTCACCAGTATCTAAGTTATCAAATGACAAACCTGTAAACGGTGCAATTTGCGCCCCGCCTATAACATCAGCGATAGGGTAATTGCCTGTGGTCGGATGAGGTGATTCACCAATCGCGGCTAACGCGCCGTAACCTTCAAGCTCACTAATACCAAAGTCTGATAATACTACTCGACCATGACGCTGACCGTATGTTTGAGTTGAAATAGCTAAGTAGGTGCGTGTATCAAAATCACCAGCACTAGCATCACCATACGCAGTTGAGCCAAGAACTTGGATAACTTCATCAACAGCGCCGAGGCGATTAAAGTCAATAATTGCACCGTCAGAAGACAACTGAGCGGTCACCTGCGACGTATCTAATACGGTATTTAGAGTTGATACATCAAAGTAAGTACGATTGATATTAGAACCAACAGCTCCAGTAAACTCACGCCAACCAGAACCAGCAATTCGTGATCTATCAGCGCCCGCATTGCGTCCGAAGATGAAATCAAAAGATTTGCCTAGTTTGAATCGACCTGTTACGAACGGGTCATACTGCCTGAATATTTCATCAGTAGACCGCTCAGCCTCTTGTAGCTCCAAGATAGCTCTGAGCGTTGGCTTATTATCAAGTGTTAGTGTATTAGGTACTGAGTTTGTCGGTGCATCTAAGAATGCCAACTCTGTGTCTACAATGACACCGAGAACACCCGTCGTTACATCGAAGTGTATATTGCCATCAGGTATGCCAGACGCATTTTGTGACGACCGTTTTAGTGATGACACGTCATCTACTGTAGTTGCACCCATCAGATGTTTCCTTGTTTAGTTAGTTTGATAGTTAATGATTGATTTGCGTTTACTAAAACATCGCGTATTGTTTTCTCTTCGTGGCTTGGAACATCTAGTATCTGTAATGCATAAGGCGTGTCCGCTGTATAGTCGTAGGAGTAATTCTGTGATGATTGTGTTGCCACTTCTTCACCAGCTAATTCAACTAGACCGATAATTCCTATACTTGGATCTGACTCGTATAAACGCCATTCGTAACCTGTTAGTAGACTTCCATCAGAACCGTAAACAGTGAAATCTAGTTTTTTCTGCTCTGCTAGAATACTGATTGTTGCAGGACTCAAGTTATTAGTGATAGCAGTTAGGCCAACAGCATTGATGACAACATTACCAGCAGACAAGTTTATTACCTCAGTAATAACACAGTCAGTAAAGGTATAAGTCCCTGCTACAGTAAAGATTACCTTTCCGCCAATATTATATACCGCCAAGTCCGACACAGCTTGTAGCTCCATATCACCGGTGAGGTTTATCCCACCACTTACTGCACTACTTATAATCAACTTCCAGCCATCTGCTAATATGTAATTACCACCACCAAACGTAACGAATGGAACTTCATTTTCGTTGTTTACTGGCTGCGCAGCCCAATACTGAGTGTAGTCGTAAATCTCTTGCCCTTGTGAGTTGCTTGTTATCGTCAGCGCACCTACGTCAACCACTACATTGTATGTTTCCGCTAGAGCTTCAGAAGCTACAGAGTTTCTATTAACAACTCTGTGTTGTGAGCTTTCATTAAAATCAAAACCGTAATGACGTACGTTAGTAACAAACGGGGTTGTAGGAGTACCGTCAAACCATACATCCCCCAGCGCTGATTGCGCTGTAACAGTAAAGGCTATTTTTAATGAACCTGCACTACCACTTTCATTGATTAAGGATATATCATAAGCCTCCCAAGCATCACTGCTCTGGGACGATGCTGAGAACGTAACAGGTGCCAACCCTAGTCCACTAATAGTTACAGTAGGGGGGTTCCACACGCCTGCATTGTAAAACACTGCCTGAGACTTGATATACCCTACTAGCCTCAATGCTTCACCGTTTCCGATTAGCACCTTTTGCTCTCTTATACACTCGACACCTAACCTAGTGGGTGTAATTCTTAGTGACGAAGTTCCCCTATGTTTAATGAGATTATCTCTAGTAACTTCGCTAAATGGTCGAAATATAGCCTGACCTGTCTCCAGCCCTCCGATATTCGTATAAACCACCTCTGTTCCATCAGCTTTGGAGGATATATCGACCGCTATAGGTGTAATATCTGAGTCTATTACAGACACCTCCCCCAAAGCACCTATCCTAGTATGGTCCTGCACTGAAGGGTGCATTAGGCATTCCACTAAAGATGAGTTATACGACCCTGAGTTCAAACCTTTTTGAGAGCACCTCCCAACTGCATTATATGCCTTAACAACACCATGCATAAGGGTAGGGTAGCCCGATAGAAACGAATCCTTCACTGAGTTATTGTATTGACTAGAAGACACAACCGCACCAGTACCGCCAAAAAATGCACACGAGTCCAGAGTATAGGAATTTGACGATCCTGATTGGACTCCGTTGCCTTGACTTGAATATATAACATTGCCTCTAAAGGTAATGTTGCCCTTATACTCGCCTAAGCTATGCGAAGAGAAGCATTGATCTTTGTAGTCTATGAAAGCACAGTCTGTAATGAAAAAGTTATGGGTAACTCCTACCAGCGACCCGTTGGAGTTACCTCCTATAGATAGAGGGCCATAACCCCTATAGCTACCTCCACCACCATGCAAAAATAGTACGTTATCCCAAATTTTGTTAGGGGTTGTTTGACCGGATATATAGCCTGGCTGCCAAGCCATTCTTCCCAATGCACTTGAAGAGGGAACTCCTAAGACCATATTACTGCTGAAATTTCCGACACGACATGACGCTTCGTGAGCGTAGGTTATCGGAGGCACAGTAACTACATTTCCTGTAATGCTTGAAATAATCCCTCTGTCGATGTGCGGAGGTGAAGTGTACGCATCAGTGGACTCTATGACTATTTCGTCGCCCACTAACCATCCAGATACGTCATCTACTTCTAAAGTTGTGTCACCGGGGAATAATTGCCCCACTAAACCTGCATGTCTGGTTTTAGGCGCCCCTCTAAATGTAATCTGCCCTTGTGACGAAACTATAGAATCAACGTTGCTAGCAGAATTTAGATTGTTGTATATAAACTTGCACGTAGTCAGGGGGTATAGGGACACATCAAAATCTACATGCCCACCGTTAGCCACTACACTGCCAACTTCAATCGCTATAGCAGTGTTTACGGTTGGATCACAATTAAGTATACCCTCAACTCTAAGGGTATTGCACGCCACATTGGTGGAGTCCATCGTGATTTCATCAGCAGCTAGGACGGTCATATCATCCGCGCTAGTCGGCACAACTCCACCAGCCCATGACGTAGTAGCGGAAGCTAAGCCACCACCTGTACCGTTTGACGTTATTAGTGCCACTACTCAATCACCGCTACTTCAGCTTTGCCTGCTATCTCAAAGATAGCTCCAGTTGCTTGCTCGAAGTAAGCCATTAAAGTGAATACACTGGCAGGATTAGCTACTAACAGTGCCTTTGCCTCCTGTAGCTGTGTAGCTGCATCTTGTACGTCTACAGCGTGTCCGTTTTGCATAGCCCACTCCACAACTGCGCTTGAGAAGTTGCCCTCAGCTACTTTCATATTTGTGGAGTTATAGACTTGGTTACCTATACCGTCCACACCGTACGTCACACCTTGTGCGTTTATTGACTTCAGCCCATTACTGCGGTCAATCCGTAATAGTAGCTGGTCAACGTGCAACCCATCCATCAGCATTGCTGGGCGTGTCTCAGGGTTTTTTAGTTTAATTGCCATAATCGCCTCTATGCATTCACTTTATTGTTTATGGGTAATATCTCTAACTTTCTCAGTTAATAAAGCGCCAGAAAAGGCGCTCGAAATTCATCTAAATTGTTTTTACCATCCCAAAAGTGAGAACCACCGTGATGATGCACAAAGTGGTAATACGTGAGCGCTCGCCTACGCCTTGGGATACGCAAGCACCACGAACCCGCATTAATTAGCCGATTGAGATTATTCAAAAATACGCGGTCAGCTTCTTCTTTGTCCGCTTGTGTTTTACCCACTTCGTACATGAAATCGTGAATATCACACGCGTCTCGAACATTCAGCAGCCACATGGTGTTGGGAATAAACCAACCCAAAATACCTTTAGGGCCACAGCCGTTGCAAATGCCGCGCTTTCGCTCGTCCGTTAGTACCCAATATTTTGCTGGTGCGAAAAGTTTTGTTTTCATAAAATAAAAAAAGCCCAACCCTCCGCAAGGAGAATTGGGCTTGTCGCTTTGGTTGCGTTATGCCTTTTAGGGTTATTACATTACGACCCCATGGCAAGCAAAAACAGGGTAAAACAAGGCTTTTATAGAAACGTCGCTTGCTATTTTAATGCAGCAAATATGCACAGATCAAAAAGCCAGAGTCACCCTTTTATTCCAAGTATCTATAGCAACCTGTTCAGGTGTTACATCCAGTTGACCTTTGGCACCAAATTCGCCTCCGGTGTTAACACCGCACTCAGAACAACGAACCATCACACCCCACTCATCAGACTGCAATTCCGCAACACCCGCACAACAAGGGCAACAAGCTAAATAATCGTTACATTTTTCCATTTTCAATCCTCGTTAAAGTAAAACTAATTAGCACAATACGTCAACGGCAAGCTAACCCATTGCTTACACTGATGGCACTTCGCTTCGGCACCATTAGGCAGTACTCGGATGATTTTACTTTTCACAACTAAACCATCAAAGATGACTTTGCGGCAAGCACACCTAACTTCAGGCCGTGTTTGCTGGGTTATGGGAGTTATGATTGCGCTCATTTGCTGTTCTCTATTATTAGGGCATCTTTTAGCCACCGGTTAGCATCGTTTAAGGCGCTTTTAACTTCTGGCTTATCTGGCATGGCTTCAAGTTCTTTTATCCATGCTTTTATGTCACCTGAAGGATGAAAAGGCCCGACAGGAGCATCGATTAAGATATAGCCTTTGTTTGGGTCATTTTCCATCATCAAGCTCCATTACTGAATTCTTCTAAAATTGAATTAACTAGGTCAAGTTCATCAAATTTTTGCAGCACTTTTTTAAGTGTTACTCGACGTTCTGTTTTGTATTGAATTAAACCTAAATTATCTAGGGCACTGTTAGCCAAATGTGCATACAACATATTAGCATCGGGTAAGGCTATTTTACCGTCTAAATGCATGTTAATAACTTTTCTTTCTGCGATACGAAAGACTTTTTTACCGGTCTCTAGCAGCTGCTGTGATTTAACGAGTGTTACTGCTGAATAAATGGCTTCATCATGCCCCACGGCCACCACTCTATTAACACCGGGGAAGGAGCCGACATTGAGATCAGCCAGTGATAAGGATGTGCTACTGGGGTGGTTATGAATTAATTCTATGTTGTTTTTTGGGTTGGCAAGGTAATTCATTTGTACTGCACTGAACGATACAGATGACTTCTTTCTATCGGTTGTTCTGAAAAACTCAATGCCCTTTCCCATATCAACCGCTGACGCATGCTCGTGCCCTGTTTCTAACCCACGGTTGAATACATGAGCAATACCATCACCGCGCATATTATCGGTGGTTTTTAAGGTGCTGGGGATCCTTAGATTATTCACATCTACCCCCCGTTTTATGTAACGCGCTTTTAGCACTTTCCACGGGGTTTTTATTTGATTATCGGTAAGCAGGCCATTTAATAAAGCGGCTCTTTTTTTTCGGCTATTTAATACGCCTAGTTGCACATGTGGCGGCTGGGATTTAATCCAATCGATACGCGTTTGTTTACCTTCTTTATCTGACGGCGCCACATCATCAATAAACACGGCTACTTCAAAACTTAAGGTATTGGGGTGCGCTGGCCACGGGCTTTTATCCTTAGGGTAAACGCCTTTACCCATGCCGTAGTTATTAACACTGGCATGCATGTCACAGATATCAACATCCGGATGGTTTGGGGACAGCAAAAAACGCATACCGATAACATCAGGGTGCTCAAACGCAGCCGCTCTAAACGCTTCGCCATGAGCGCGGTTTAGTTCTGTTCGGAACAGACGCAAGGCATTATCGTATGGGTTGCCCACGCCGGTCATTAGTTCATTTCTAAATTTTTTCGCGATACCTCGGGCATCGGCACTGGTTATTTTTCTGGCTAGGTCACTGGGAATAGGCAACCCTCGTGCAATAAAGTCTTGCGCTGCTTGGCTGGCTGAATGCCCTTCTATTATTGATCGCTGTATAGCATCAACCACCACTTGCTTTGTATGGTTACTATTTCGCCAAATTCTATCGGATAGCTGTAAACCATCGTTTGCTATAAAATTCTGCGAGAATAATAAGGCATCTGTCGCGATGGTTGCCAGTGACGAACCTAATACCGCCGCTTCGGTTGACCAGGGCGACACACCTATCTCAACTGATTGGCGTTGCGCTGCTGTCAGTATCTGAGATTTTTCACGCTCAAGAAAGTTAAGCTGCTGCTGGGCTTGCGACAAGACGCTTTGCAGTACGTCTAGTTTTACTGACCCATCGGCGCCAGCATTATTATTTAAGGTGTTCGTTAAACTTTCAACCGAGCGACGATAAGCAGCGGCTAAATCTTTAAGCCCTTGTTTATCGATTTTGTGTAAATCCCTACGTGCTCGGACAGATGCACGAGCGATAGCGGCTTTATTAGCGGTGCGGGGGTTATCGGCTAGGGCTAGGTTTGGCATTATTTATCAATCAAAAAAACATCAATCGGCAAGCCATAGTGCGCAATGGTTGCGTTTAGCCTGTCTAAATACCGTTGCTCTTTGGGTAGATCTACGATGAGTAATATTCCGGCTCGTTTACCGGCATGCATGGCGTAAAAAAGCGATTGACCAATGGCTTCGTAAAACTTTTTGGCGAAATCGACCTCAATCGCGTGTGTATCTGTAAGGCAATCCACTTCCGTTCTATTGGGTAACCGGTGAGAATTACCGCCCTGCTCGGCACACCATTGAATCTGGTAATCCCGTTCCAGTGCCAACACTGGGCTGGCTTGGCAAGAGGCCAATAAAAAGGCGATTATGATTAGTGTTTTTTTCATATTAATTTAGTCTATCAACCTAAAAAAATGAACGTATGATTAAAATTAGGGTTAATAAATAGTCGATACATAGCCTCTTCATAACCTTTTAAAAACACAGAACTAGGATTCTCAATATAAATATTCTCATATTCCTCATGCCCATAAATTACAGAGTAAAGAACTTGTCTTATAGAAAAAACATCCGCATTTGAGGAGCTGTAAATGCCAACAGACCGTACCTTATCAACAATAATTAAATCCTTACTGGTCGCTCTGCTGTTGATGTACGAAGTTTTTCCACTACGGCGACCAAAATCAAGCTTTACAGTGCAAAAAGCCTCCGACACTGCCGCCGGGGAATAAGATTGAAAAACCGAAGGGCAAATCAAGTCACGTCTTATATCGCGATGGGTCTTTATAACTTCATCAATTTGTTTGAATATTTTCTCAAAAGGCATCACGGCAAAAGCCTCGATCTGATCAAGAAAAAAGCAAGGCCAACTGCTTGAACGACCAAACCAAACACGCCCCACGACCAGCTGACATTAACCATCAACATACCCCACGGGATAATTGTCGTTACTAGGAGTATCAGCCTTAATTGAGCACTACTCATTACTTATACTCGTTGCACTTTCACCCTTTGGCGCGTTACCGGGGGTTATACTCACCTTGGCTGGTTTTTCAGGTATATCGTCATCATCTGGATAGGGGTCGTTAGATTTTCGCTCGGCTGCACGCTGCTCAAGTACATCTGCTGCGGTGAAACCTGCGGTTTCCCACACCATTTCATCGGGTATGCCTACGGCTTTATATTTTAGGGCTAGATCGGCCCCTTGGTTACGTGTTTCTGTGCGGCGTTGTGCAAACTGAACTGAAAATTTGACGCGATTGGGGTTTATGCCTTGAAGCAATAAATCAATACGGAAGGCTTTTTCATATACTTCGGCCTGCAGGTCTTGAATGGCATCTATTTCTTCAAAGAAGTCTTTTTTAAGGTCTTCTAGAATATCTCGGTTTAAGTCACCAACATAGCCAAACAAGCCTTTTGGGGCGGGTGATCCGGCAAAGAAGGTATCTAAAAGGTACGACACATCGGCTATTTGATCGAGGTTAGCATCACCTTGTACGGCGCTAACGCCCCCGGCTTTGTTTTGGTAAAAATCGGTGGCTACATCGTGTTTATCGGACTCTACACGATCAATATAGTCTTGCAGCGTTTTCTCATCAGCTCCTTCTAATACGTGTGAGTATTTTGATGGCGCACGGGTGCGGCGGCGAATAACCAGGTCTTCCTCGGTCATGAGTAATTTTTTAAAGACTGTTCGGTTTGAATCGAGGTACGGGCGGCCCAGTGAACCCATGTCGTCGTAGTTATCGGGCGTTAAGCGTACGATAATTAATTGCCAAAGGGCAAATTCGGCAATGGTGGTACCGGTTAATCCATCCACTTGTTTCCATGCTTTATCGACGCTGTTGTAGCGCCCACCTTCTGACACATTGGGTACGAGTGTTTCGGATGGCATGCGTATTAATCGATCAATACGCCCATCTGGAGTGAGTACGTTTTGCAACGGCAGGTTGCCTTCCATAACTAGGCCGCGCGCATCGGATTCTAGTTTTTGCGGTTTGTTTAGTTCGGTTCTACGTTGAAATAGGTCCCACGCGCTGATGATTCGTTTATTTTCTGAACTGGTTACTAGTTTGAGCCCTCCTTTTACAACGAACCTTGCCATTTTATTGTGAATTTTTTTCACACGGCCATCAATGCGATCGGCCTCTCTAATATCGAGTATGGCCTGACGCAAATCAGGGTCTACCCACATTTGACGGTAGAGGTATTTGGTTTGGTTTTCGACTGTTGTTCGAAACCCTATCTCACTGGATCTACCTCGGTCTTCACCCTGCAGTGGCACGGCTGGCTGGTTTATAACGGGCGCGGTGCCAACAAATTGATTCCTGAGTTTTTCAACGATGCCCATTATGTGGCTCCTAATAATTGTTCGCGCGTTTTACGGCGGATAAGTACGGTGGTTGGCAAGCTAGCTGCGCCACGGGTTACTAAACCCCACACGGAGGCCATGGCGGCATCAAAGAGATCGTCGCCCAAGTCTGTTGATGCCATTTTGTAGCTGGCATAGCTCGCTAAGGTGGCAACGGGAATGATGTTGGCTAGCTGCTTAACAAATAACCGCATGTCGATAAGGTCGGGGTCGGCCATGTCTTGGTCATCAAAATAGGGGATTGCTGCTTGTTTTTTGTGAAATGCTGCACGTAAGGCTTGGGCCATACTGTGTTTTACCATGCCTTGAAAACGAATCGGGGCAAACGGCCATTCGGGCCATGTGGATGCGGTTGACTGACCATCTCCAATGGTTCGCCGATCGATGGGCGTGAGCTGCTCGGCAAATAGGTCATCATTTAATGAGGTTAGCATTCCTACGGCGTAGGCATCACCCATTGCGGTATCGGGATTGAAGTATTTCCATAGCCCCAGAAGATCTCTACGCACAACGTTATCATCTTCACCCGGCGGCCATGTTTTTACGAAGGGAAAGGTAAGGTGGTTACCTAGCTGTTCGGTAACTACTAAGGCGTTACGCGAGGCTTTTGGGTTTTCGCCATGGCCGGCGGCATCAAATCCAAAGCTTATTAGGCCGCGTTTTTTGTAGGTTTCCCCTGGCATTGGGCTGGCCAATAAAATAGGGGCTTCTAGCCCAACTTGCATGGCGCGACGAATGTATTTTTCCCAAATAAGGTTTCGGCTGGCGGTGTTAACACACAGTAGCTGACGGGTGAATTCATCTTCGCTGAGTTGACGACGCATGGATTCAATATAGGGCCGATTTAGTATCCCTAAATCCATACCGTTGAGTGCATTGGCAATTGGCACGGGGAAAAGGTAGCTATCTAAATCAACAGCGTCTTTATCCATGTAGCCTAGATCAATAAACCGCTGAATTTCTTGTTTAGCTCTATCTCCATGAAAGCAGCCAATGGAGTGGTATTCGGCTGAGTTCAGTAAATCGGTGAGTGTATCGGCACCTTTAAAAACACCGGTTATTCTAATTTGCGGGTCGTTGCTACTTGATTCATCGGCTCCCATGCGGCGCGTTGATCCTAGCATTAGCAAGTAACGCGAAAACAAGCGCTCTTTGGGCATGTCGTCAACTTCTTCTAACGAGGCTGAGGTTAAGCCACCGCCATCCGCATTAGACATAATGCCGTAAGCCCGCCCTTTGCTTCTATTGTTGAATTGGTAATAGGTGTCTGATTTTTGCCGACGCCCATTTTTAAACATGAGGTGTGCTGTCAATATTTCAGAGCGGCTAACGGCATCTAAATGATATTCAAGGTTAACAATGGCCTGGGCTTCACGCGGAGCAATAATACCCAACTCTTGATCGGGTTTTGTCGCGTTCTCTTTGAGGTTGTAGAGTTCTTTTTCAGCCGTTTTACCGGTTCGACGAGATGAGTAATCTAAGGTATTTGGGTGCTCGTCCATTTCTATCGACTTAAGCACTTGGATAGGGTCGAGTTCGACGTTATGAACGTGTTTATGCCACATCGCGTGGTTATCTGCGTATCGCATCACTTCACGCTCTGCAACGTTATGCATTTCAATGCGCTGACGTGCTGTTTGTCGCTCAGCCATCTTGATCTATGGTAATAGGCTCGCGGTTAGGGCTGGGTTTATTGCCATCAATCAGGCTTAACAGTTTATCCATTTGATCAGCACTTTTGCGCTGGTAGTCCAATGCTGTCGCGCCTTGGGTTTTATTTACATCAAGGAAACCTTTCAAATCTTCATCTTCACTGGCAACTTTTGGCGTTAACGCAAGGTCACTGAGTGATAGTGAGTTTTTAGAGACCATTTCCATCATGAATTTGAGTAATGGATGCGCGGCAAGCTCAGTTAATTGCACCATTTCACCACCATCACCCATGTATTCAGCCAAATGAAAACCGCCATCTTTATCGTGGTACCAAGAAGGTGTTTCAATCGCGACACCTTTATTTAAAACCGACAGGATAATATTATCCATGATGGCCCGTAGATTGGCTTGCGTATCTGCGTTCAAGTCATTAAGCATTGTCGCATCGCCATGTTCAACGGCAATACGATGGCGCATAAATAGCTCAGTTTGTCTCATGCATGCCGGTTCAGCTTTGCAAACAGCGTAAGAAATATCACATGACTCGCACTGGTCGTACGAACCGGGCTTAGATGGGAAAAACATTGCAACACGTGCATTCAAACCATGCTTCATTGCATTAAAGCGGGTTCGTTGAGCTTCCTCTGGCGTGGGGTGTCCTTCAATGTTTTTAGCTGAAGCGATTTTACCAGCCTTCGTTTTCGGCCCTGTATGCTTTCCAAAACTAGCCATTAAAGCGACTTGCGTGGGCAACTGACCAACTTCTTCACCACAACCTGAGCACTTCGCAAAGTAACGCCATGGATGCCAATCGCGATCGGGCGCATCTTCAACCCGAGACGGGGAAATATTAAAGGTGTTAGAGCACGGCGAGCACTTAAAAGTGACCGCGTGTAACTGAGTTGATAAATCTTTACTAGATATGCCCATTAGCCACTATTTTCACCATTTCAACCAGCAAAAACAGGGGAAACGAAGCAGCACGAATGCACTTACTACTTACTTAACAGCACCAACAAAATAACAAATCAAAGGAATTTTTACTCAGCCTCGCAGCACTTCTTTTTTCGCTGTTTTTTAATGATCCGCTTAATCTCAACAACAGCCATATCAATACCTGATTTAACCAGTAATTCACCCCTAATATGATCGGCACAATGCCCCGCATCATCCAGCGTACTGATCAGCCTGTTGCGCTGAAACCTTATGTATGAAGAAATCCTTGGCACATACACTCTGTCGTTATTATCAGCAACCGAACTATCTGCACTAAGAATCGACCAAGTTGACAAGAAATAATCAACGCCATTGACCTCTGCAACCCTTAACCAAACACTAGGAATTCTCATCGACTTCAGCTCCTGAAGTCTTGGGTCAATTTTTCCTAAATCGCGATTTTCGATTTTTTTGCAGTTATCTAGGTACCCTCCCCCCCCCGCAGGCATAAGTGAATCCCTATGCCGAGCCCCCACCCCTTCCTGATGCGTGCTCACTCCTTGGTTTGAACTGCGTGATTGACTGTTATCTACCATGTTAAGTACCTGTGTTTACTGGGTTGATAAATACTGAACTGCGCCTTTGTATAGGTACACGCAATTCATTAGTTCTAAGCAGCTCACGCTTTAGTCCGTTATTTTGCCGAGTTTCAAAGATCACTACCGACATGTCAGAAAGGAGATATATACAGCACTCCACTAAAACCTTAACCCCGACCAACTTAGGTTCTAAGTCCTTACTGAGATAAACGGAGATCATCTTGAAGCCTTAATAATGCGCATCATCTCAGTGGCTGGGGAATTAATACGGCCTAAAGGATTAGCTCTATCTGCTTCACGCTGCAGCCTTCGAACAGCAATATGCGAATAGATTTCAGTTGTCGCCGGGTTCGCATGGCCAAGAAGACTTTGAGCAATGAGAATATTCACATCATTCTCAAACATCTCAGCGCCATATAAATGACGCAGAGCATGAGGGTGCAATACTGACCGATCAATACCAGCAGCAACCCCATACCTCTCGATCATGCTATTAATAGACCGAGCAGACAACCGGCGATGTTCGCCGATGTAATCACACTCCGCCACCAATCGATTGCGCACAGACACAAATAACACCTGGGCACCATCATCAAGCAACCGATCAACCATCAACAGATCAGGGTGATTCATATAAGCCCTTAGCATCAAGCGAGCTTCATCAGGGGCTGGTACCAAACGTTCCTTACCCCCTTTTCCTAACACGCGAATAACCAGCCTTTCACACTCATCATCATCTAAATGAAACATCAGGCTAGACACATCCAAACGACACACCTCAGACACCCTCAACCCACAGCCCATAAGAACAAAAAGAATAGCCGTATCACGAATACCAATAAACGTATCCAAATTAGGCTGCTTAAGCAACAACTCAGCCTGCTTCAACAGCATAGGCCTAGGAAGCCTACGCCCAGCCTTAGGGTAAACCAACCCACCAGCAGGATCATCCGTACGCAGCCCCTGCTTACGAAGCCAACCAAAAAAGCCTTTAACCGAAGCAATCGCAGCACGACGACTACGAGCACTCAAACCATCATTAAACAACTGCATACCCGTCCACGATTCCAGCACATCCTTATCTGCCTGCAAAAAATCAACATTATTAGTTTTCAGAAAAACACTTAATCGCAACAAATAATTACGGTACTTAACCGATGTTTGAACACTACGGCCCTCAGAAACTTCTTTCCAATTAAGCCACTTTTCAACAACTTTCATCATCATAAACACCTCAAAAAAACAAATTCCCAGGAAGGGTGGGGAGAATTACTTGTGGATCCGTGGGTTTCGTCTATTTTAACCCTATCTCATTGATAAATAAAGGAATACATCCCCACAGGTTATAAAAAGTCCCCACAAGTTAGCCAAAAACACCCCAAAAACCTGTGGAACATTTTTTAACCAGTTGTTCAACTCCGTGTGGAAATACCAAAAACCTGTGGGAACGCCTAAACCCATTCTTTTTCCTTCAAAGCCCCTTTCTATCTCTCTCTTCTTAATTAATTAAAGAGATAGATAGATATAAGAATAAACATACCTGTGTGGAAATATGCCTAACTTGTGTGGAAATAAGACGAAAACGTGGGAGACAAACCCACTAGATACGGGCTTTGTTGCTAAAAACCAACCAAGCCCCACAAGTTAAAACACGCCTCCGCCCTTCCTCTAGGGATATTTATTCCATATAGTTATTAAAACGCTCTTCTTTATTCGTAAAACTTAGGATCGGCGCGTATACACTCGTTAGGGGGTGAGGGGGAATACAGACAAACAAACGGCCAATAACAGCAATAATTAGTGAGGTTTAGCCTAGATGAGAGCCCTCAGCCGGAGCACACGCGCATAAAAAACAATAGGCAGGCATTTACTGCAGACATAAAAAAAAGGACACGCCATAACGTGTCCTATTAAATTTTAAAATGTTCCGCTTAATACCGCTGTTAGATAATCATTGTCTTTGTTATATTGCGCGTCTAATCATTTAATCCAGCCTTTATATCATCAGGAGCCAACCGTTCTTTATTAAGCTCATCAGCAAGGGACACCCCTTTTTCACGAGAAGATAAGATAAGCGGTAGAACAGACGGACGCATTACCCATACCGAATATTCTTCCCATGTCATGCCTAAATACTCATGCAAACTTAAAGTTGTTTTATTGTCCTCATGCCAGCTATCTATCAATTCATCCAGTTTATCGTTGTTTAATATTATTTCCATAATAAGTCCTAAATATAACAAGGTTTATCAAGCCGACTGCGATAAGGCCGCAGCAGCTTAACTATTGCGTTATGTGTACTCAAATCTGTGAGTGCCATTCTGATCAACAATCAGCCCAGCATCCAACCCATACTTAATTACGTGCATAGCGTGGTTGAATCCTATTTTATGTAATCGCTGCATCTGTGTAGGCGTAAAGAAAAGTTTACCTTCCTTTTTTACGTGTTCACGCATGATTTCAAGTTTCCTTGGGTAAAGCGCTTCCCAATCAGCTAACGTCCACTGTTTCATGATTATCCTTTCATATAAATCTCCCATATAACATGGCGCTGTTCCAGACTACGCGACAGCAAAGCTATAGCGTTAGGCTTATT
>Ga0105358_10000767_pt1 | contig 16614 bp, 13 predicted proteins | sample GOMGulsemesocosm_5_FD_83509 | JGI IMG/M metagenome (GOLD analysis project Ga0105358, IMG submission 83509) | Methane-oxidizing microbial communities from mesocosms in the Gulf of Mexico - GOM15C Gulf of Mexico | ecosystem: Environmental > Aquatic > Marine > Cold seeps | place: Gulf of Mexico... | reverse complement strand
CTATAATAGCACTTCTCGGTTTTGTTTTTGCAGTTATACCCAATTTCATTTCCATATCCATTAATAAATTTTTGGATGAAGGCATTTAAGTCCTCCCCACCAGCCTTGGCTGGTTTTATTACAGGATAAAGTTCCACTCATTTTAGCTGAGTGTTAAGTATAGTTTATAGAGTAAGATTACTTATGTTCAACTACTATTTGGGTTTGAGTACCTAACCCATCAATACCTAATCTGATTTTATCACCAAGTTTTAAATACAAGGGTGGGGTTTGACCCAAACCAACGCCAGGTGGCGTACCTGTTGAGATAACATCACCGGGTTGTAAACTCATAAATTGACTTAAATAACTAACAATATATTCAGGTTTGAATACCATGGTTTTGCTATTACCATTTTGAAAAGTTTTTCCGTTAACTTCCAGCCACATAGATAAGTTGTTCGGATCTTTAACTTCATCACTCGTGACTAACCAAGGACCAATAGGGCCAAAAGTATCACAACCTTTTCCTTTATCCCATTGGCTGCCTTTTTCTAGTTGAAAACTACGCTCAGAAACATCGTTACAAACACAATAACCAGCAATGTATTTATGAGCATTTTCTTCGCTGACATAAGAAGCATGTTTACCAATAACGATGGCTAATTCTACTTCCCAATCGAGTTTATCGCTATTTCGTGGTTGGACTATGTCGTCATTAGGGCCTGAAATAGCGCTGGTAGCTTTGGTAAATATTTCAGGCTCATCTGGAATAGTCATACCTGATTCTGCTGCATGATCGGCGTAGTTAAGACCAATACAAAGAAATTTTCCCACATTACCGACGCATGCGCCTAATCGAACATTTGCATCAATCATCGGTAGACTTGAAATATCGATAGCTTGTATGCGCTGTAAATTTTCTTCAGATAAAGCGCAACCATCAATATCACTAACGATGTCTTTAAGACTGCGAATGTTGCCTTTAGTATCAATAATGCCAGGTTTTTCTTGGCCTAAAGGGCCATAACGAAGTAATTTCATTTTATAAAGTCTCTTTTGATATTGGCTAATTAATTATTTAAGGTGACAAAGCCACCATCTATGGGAAAGTTGCTACCTGTGATAAACGCAGCATCGTCTGAGCAGAGGTAATCGACCAATGATGCTATCTCATCAGGAGCACCCATCCTGCCAATAGGCTGACTTTTTGATAATTTTTCAAACATTTCTACCTTATTGTCTGGATAGTTATTGTCCAAATAGTTATCGACAAAAGGAGTATGTACACGACCAGGAGAAATGCAATTGCACCGAATCCCTTCGGCTAGATAGTCCTTAGCAACTGAGTAAGTCATGGTTAATACTGCGCCTTTCGTCATTGAGTAAGCGAATCTATCAGCTATACCTACAGAAGAGGCGACTGATGCCATATTGATAATGACACCTCTTTTTTGGGTTTTCATTGCTTCAATAGTGCCAGAGATGCAGTTGTACACGCCTTTAACATTAATGTTGTACAGGCGGTCGAGGTCAGACTCACTGGTTTGTTCTATGTTACCAATATGCGCAACTCCAGCATTATTTATCAAAATATCAATAGTGTGTTTATCATTAATGTTTTTAAATAAAGCTAAAACTTGTTTATTATCTGAAACATCAACCGCATAAGCTTCAGCCTGACCTCCATTATTGATTATTTCGTCAACGGTTTCTTGTGCGGCATTAAGGTTAAGGTCAACAACTACTATTTTGTATTGTTTAAGAGCTAAGCGTAAGGATATACTCTTGCCTATTCCGCTACCGCCGCCTGTTACAAGTGCCACGGTGGTTTTTTTTGCTATCATTATTCAGTCCTAATTTTTTCGTTAATAAATTGGTAAGTTATAAAATTGTTTAGCATTTAATGACCAAACCTTCCGTTTATCTTCAACAGAGTAGGTTTTGAGCAGAGACTCTGTCATTTCCACCCACGTTTCATATTCTCCATTTAATTTAATTACGGGCCAATCGCTACCCCACAAAATCCGGTTCACGCCAAATGTAGTCATAACATGGTCGAAATATGGTTGAATAATTTCTTTTAAGACAGCACCTTGAGGTGCTTCAGTTAACAAGCCTGAGAACTTTATATTTACGTTCTTACATTCAGCAATATTAACTAACCTATTCTTCCAAAAATAAGATGGGAGTTTAGATATATCGGGTTTTGCACAATGGTTAATAACAATCTTTAATGTTGGATGTCTTTGAGCCAATATATGAATATTTGATAGATGTACATCTCTAATCAATGCGTCAAAAGTAAGTTTGTTTTTTGCCATAAATTCAAAGATGGGATTAAAGTTTGGATTTAAAACCCAATTAACATCATCAATGTCTTGTAGCATAGGACGAATTCCCTTGAAATATGGATTTTGGACTAAGCTTTCGAGCTTACTAATCACTGTAGGCGATTCCATATCTATCCAACCAACCACACCTTCAACAAATGACGTTTTTTCAGCAATTAATAGCATAAAATCTGTTTCGTTTTCAGACTCAGCAGCTTGCACCAGAATTGTTTTTTCAACATTTGAACTAGCTAATTCAATAATTAATTGTTCAGGGAGATAATTCTGATAAAGCTTCCTTAATTTAGGTGTTAGCCAATCATAGTCTCCACGCGATAATTGCCAAAAATGCTGGTGGCTATCAACTTTCAATATATCTTTATTAATCAAGTGGCTTTCAACACTCATAAGGAGATTACCCTCGAACTTGGTAAAGGCGCTTCTTGGTCTAAGAGATTTTCATCTTTTAACGTTTGCCAAAATTCCCTTGGTATATCTTCTGAGAACAAATCAACTGTTTTTTTAACGCGTTTAGCATTGCCCAGGCCTGGGATTACGGAAGATACTGCAGAGTGACCTAATGGAAATTGTAAAGCAGCCGCAGCAAGAGTAACTTGATGTTCATCACACACAGTTTCTATTTTCGCCACTTTGTCAATAATATGCTTGGGTGCAGGCTCATAGTCATAATGTGGAATAGTTTTTCCTCTAACGCCTGTTGCCAAAATTCCAGAATTGTATGGGCCTCCTAGAATAATAGACGCACCATGTGCTTTACATTTTGGTAAAAATTTATGTAGTGGTGCTTGCTCTAATAGTGAATACCTTCCCGCTAATAAAAAACAATCGAACTGCCCTATATTCATTACACGTTCACAAATTTCAGTTTCGTTTACGCCTAACCCTACAGCTTTAATATCACCATGTTTTCTTAATGTCTCCATGGCCTTATATCCACTAGTTTCAAATTGCTTAAAATAATGATTATCGTTTTCACCATGAGAATGAGCCCCTATATCATGTACTAGTAATATATCAATTTCACCTAAACCTAAGCGTTGCAGGCTATCTTCAAATGAACGCATAATGCCTTCATAAGAATAATCATAATGCGTATCAAAAGGCATAGGAGTCAGGAAACCATGACGTAGTTGAGTTATATTTGCTTGTGCATCGGGCTTGAGTAATCTGCCAACTTTTGTTGATAATATATAACTATCTTTAGCCAATGGTCTCAGCGCATCACCAATTCGGCGCTCACTTAGTCCAGCCCCATATCGGGGTGATGTATCAAATAAATTCATGCCCAAATTTATAGCGGCATCTAAAGTGGCTTGTGCATCTTTATCAGATACTGCTTGATAAAGATTACCCATTGAAGCCGCACCAAACCCGAGTGTTGATACTTCAAGCGAGGTATTACCAATTTGACGAGTATCGAAAACTTTGTTCATATCATTCTCATAATTGCTAATAACTATCTAAGGCAAGATGGCCCTAATTCATCAAATTTCTTATAGGTTAAAATAAATTCTTTATGACCTAATGCTTCAGATTTACTTTTATCACCATTTGATACCTTAATGACACAATCAAATATTGCTTGTCCAACTTCGTTAACTGTTGTTTTTCCATCGATAATACTCCCAGCATTGATATCCATATCTTCACTTAGGTTTCGATAAGTTTCAGGGTTTGCACAAATTTTTATCACTGGCGATATGGCTGAGCCAACCACAGAGCCTCGGCCCGTGGTAAAAAGAATTAAGAGTGCACCAGACGCTATCATTTCAACGATTTCAGCATTATCTGAAATATTTGGAAAACCAAACATTGGCTCACCATCAGGTACCACATCCATTAAAAAGAGACCTTTCTTTTGTGGAATATCACCTGGTTTAATGATGCCATTAATAAGTGATGATCCTGACTTAGCGTAAGCTCCCATCGATTTTTCTTCTTGTGTTGTTAAGCCGCCTTCAGCGTTGCCGGGCGCAAAACTGCCATAACCCATTTTGGTATAATACTGCTCCGCTTTTTCGACACAGGTTATCAACTCTTGTGCCAACTCTTTTGATTCAGCTCTATCCGCCATGATGTGTTCACAGCCGATTAACTCGCCTGTTTCTTCAAAGATACAAGTAGCATCATCATTTAATAAAATATCAAAACAGGCACCAACTGCTGGGTTAGCACTAATACCACTCGTGCCGTCTGAACCACCACAAATAGTACCAATGACTAAATCTGAGGTTGCAAGCTCAACACGCTCAACATCTGCAATAATCTCTAATATGGCCGACGCTTTTTCTATGCCAAGTTCAATGGTGGTTTTTGTACCGCCGCATTTTTGAATGATTAACGTTTCTACAGGACGTTCACTATCTACGATAGTTTGAAAAAGTTGTTCGCGATTAAAGCCTTCACAACCTAGTGATACGAGTACGACACCGCCAACATTAGGGTGGGTACACAATTTTTCCATCATCTCTAAAGAGTAATCATTTGGATAACAGCCAGGGAAACCGATAAGCTGCACATCATCATGATCTATTTTATTTACAATGCTTTTCGCTACATGCTGGGCACACTCTACTAAGTAAGCAACCACTACCGTATTTCTGATTCCTTTACGCCCATCTTTTCTTAAAAAACCACGCATATTACGCTCCTAATGATGACTGTCTGGTATGGCTAGGAATATAGTCACTTTTCATATTGTGAAGATGAACGTGTTCGCCAATCGCGACATCAGTGATAGTAGAGCCTATAGGAACGCCATAACGGATTACTTTACTGGCCTTTTTTAAAGGAACTTTAGCAATTTTATGGCCAACATCTATATCGACAACTATGCGAATTTTATGTCCGTCAACTATAACTATCTCACCTGTTTTTACTGTTTGACAGCACACAAGAATATTGTCGTTTTCATTGATCAAAACAAATTTTGAACTAGCCACTAATAGACCCTCTATCTCTTATTAATTTATGTATTTAAAGTTAAGACATGACAGTCTTAAATAACCCTTACAGGAAGTTAAATAAATCACGCATTTATATTTGATTGATCTATTCATATGTAAACGTACAGGCTGGTGAGAATATTGTCAATGACATTTTTTGTGTTCATTCGTTGCTTTATTTTCAAGAATAATATTAGTGTTAGGGAATACTACTAATAGAAGAGAAAGGATTTACTAAGCTTCAGGGAAGTCCAAAGAGCTAACAATATTAGGCGAGAAAAATAAGTAATTGAGGATAGAATTTAACGAAGCCTTAAAGATCTATTTAAAACAAATATTTAAGGCTTACCAAATATAAATGACAAGTTGTTCTTCGGATGGGGTACCTACAGTTTTAATTTCTCAGAAATTAAGTTTGCTGCTTTTGTCAGTTCATGTTTCACCTGTTTTAGCTCATTTTCAATGCCTATATGCTGAACAAAAGGAATGACTAAGCTTGCAAGGGCATAATCATTGATAGCATCAAAAATAGGAACGGCAATATCAGTAATACCACCCACAGAATTGTTAGGTTGCTGAACAAAGCCATCACGTTTAATCTGTTTTGCCGCACTATCAAATTTTGGAGCCGAGAAGGGGGCATCTTCAGTCATTTCAAAACGCTCTAACCATTCCTTTTGTAATTTTGGAGGAAGAAATGCATAGACTAACTTACCAGAGGCACTATTAACTAAGTGCTCTTGGTTACCGATTCTGACACTGTAGCCAAAGTGTCCAGGAGCATCGATATTAGCAATAACAACGGTATGTTCATATAATGCAACCGAAATATAACAAGCCTGTTGTGATACTTGGCTCAACTGATTCATAATAGGTAGGGCAATTTCTTGTAATGATCTATTTGGTGGGTGATTCATCCCCATTTCGAATAGTTTAATGGTTAGAATGTACTTATCAGAGCCTTCTTCTTGATATATATAACCTCTTTGTTCTAGTGTAAGTGTCATTCGAAATATTTCACTTCGAGTACGGTCAAGGCGTTTTGCCATTTCACTCATTGCCATAGGCACACGTTCTAAAGAAAGTAATTCTAGAATATCAAGCCCTTTATCTAGCGCTGGAGATTTATATTTTTTTTCTTCTACTTGTGACATGTCGATCCTTGCTTGGTTAATACAGATATTTTCTCTAACATTATACTATTTTCATTTATATATAAACAAAGTAGTTTAAATATAATTAAAAATTATAGTGGTGTTTTTTGTGTGTTATTTATCTTGCTGATTTTTATAGTAAAAAAATAAATGTTAGGGCATGTCATAAATTATCTGTCTTAACTAATATTCTATCTAGGTATCGAGTATTACAATAATTGGTTATTTTTTAGGTTGACATTAATATAATCTGCTTGTACTTTATATGTGAATGGCCCGTTCAGATATGAACATAAATACAAATATAAGGTTGTCAGGGAATATATGAAAATTACAAATTACAAATTCAAGCGCTCTACATTGAATTTATCAATGTCACTCGCATTAGGAACATTAGTATCTATAGCTTTTACTACATCGGCTGAAGAAGTAGAAAAAGAAGAAGTAGACACTAGCAAGATTGAAGTGATCACAGTAACTGCACGTAGAAAATCGGAAGCGTTACAAGATGTGCCTTTATCACTTTCTGCATTCTCCGAAGAATCATTAAAAAATGCAGGTATTAAAGATATTACTGGTTTGGCAAATATCACCGCAGGTTTAACAATACAAGAAGGTGTTGATGATAATACCGCACGTTTTTTTATTCGTGGTATGGGTACTGTAACGCCAACAGTTGGTGTTGAACCTGCTGCTCCTGTTTACGTAGATGATGTCTATATGCCATCAGGACTTGGCTCTAAATTAGACTTATTTTCACTGAGCCGTGTTGAAGTGTTAAAAGGCCCGCAAGGAACATTGTATGGCCGAAACAGTTTCGGTGGTGCTATTAAAATTTACACTAAATCAATTGATGTCGATGAAACTGAAGGTAATCTTGCATTTACTGTTGGTAGTTTTGAGCGCCGTAATATGAAAGCGGAAATAAGAACGCCATTAATTGAAGATAAATTGTGGTTTGGTGCTGGAATAGCTCACTTAGAACGAGATGGGCTTCAGGATTTAGTTAATATTGATAAAAAAGGTTGGGCAGAAAATTCTGATATTTATAACGCCAAGTTATTATTTACCCCAAATGACGATTTAAGCTTTACATTTTCTTATGATTATACTGAAAAAGATGCACCAGCTAAGGCAATGAAAGCCGTAGATAATGGTCCGTTTAATTTAGCTTGGACTGGCCTTGCCGGTATTCACCCTGAATATCAAGGAACAAATCCAACAAGTTCCAATATTGATGAAATTGAAACAGAAGTTGGCGCAAACTCAGCAGTAGAGTCTGAAGGTTTTACGTTAAAAGCTGAGTGGTACATTAATGATAATTTGACACTTGAATACATTGGTGCTGATCGTGATATGAGCAATCAACGTATTTTTGATATTGATGGCACCGCAGCGCCTTTTTTAACCGTAGCTGAAGATTATCGTTTGAAAGCAACTAATCATGAGTTACGTATAAGTGGTAGTGCTGGTGATACCTTTGATTGGTCTGGTGGTGTGTTCTACTATAAAGAAGAAACTAGCGGACAGACAATGCAACCAGTACAAAATTTTTATTGGTTCTTAGATGCTGAAGAAGATCATCTTCATCAACTTATTACTGATGTTGAAGGAAGACAAACGGGCGTTGATATAGGTGCTGCCTTCGATACGCTGGAACAAAAAACAGAATCCATTGCTGTATATTTCAATGGAACTATGGAAATTATGGATAACCTGAATTTAACTGCAGGTATTCGCTGGACAGAAGATGATAAAAGCCAATCTGCTTTATTTCCACAAACAGTGTTTGTGGGGGGGGGCGCAAATTATACATCAACACCTGCATTTCCATCAATGAATGTACCTGCAGGTGCTACTATTTTAACAGAGTGTTTTGGTGCGGGTGCTGCCGATTGCCAACCTTCATTTACAGAAGATACCTATTCTGAAATAACACCTGAATTCACCTTAGATTACCATATCGATGATGATCTAATGGTATATAGTTCATATAAAAAAGGCTTTCAAGCAGGAACAATTTTCTCTGCTGCTTCTAAAGTTCCAGGAGCAGGTACTTCAACAGACTCTCAACTTGTAGATGCTTTTGAAGTAGGTTTTAAGGGGATGTTTCTTGATAATACCTTAATGCTCAATGGTGCTGCATTTTATTATGATTACGATGGTTTATTAGTCGCAGTAAACACGCCCGTACCAATTGAAGTAAGTGCTACTGGTTATGCTGGTGTTCCACAAAATGCAGGTTCAGCAAATACTGTAGGGATGGAATTAGAAAGTGAATATAGAGTTTCTGAAGACTTTATTGTTCGAGCAAACATTGCTTACACCAATTTAGATATTAATGAAGTTAATTCTGTAGACCCGGAAACAGGTGAAGTAATCAATATTGCAGACCAATATATGGATACCTATTCACTAACACCAGAATTTCAAGGTTCTTTAACCTTTGAGTACTTTAAAAGCATGCAAAGCGGAGAGTGGCGTTTATTTACTACTATAGCCTGCCGAGATGAAATAGGTACAAATGCAGCCAATGCTAATGAAACATCGGGCATTGGGCTTGTACTTGATAGTGAAGCTAATCGTAAATATTATATTAGCGACTCATTAACAACCGTTATTGCAGGTGCCACATTTAAAACAAGTGATGATAAATGGCGTATTGACTTGGTTGGTAATAACCTTACCGATGAACGTCGCCCTGTCGCGACTGTATTCTCTGTACCAGGAATGTTAGGCTCAGGTACTCTATACAATGCACCTAGAACGGTTGAGTTAACAGCTACTTATAACTTCTAGAACAAGCAATGCAACTACAAGCACTTTGTAGTTGCAATATCTTTATTTACATAGTTCCAGTTAACTTCAATATTAATATTATTCAAAGACATTATTGTCATTTGATATTACTAATATTTGACGTAAGAGTATTTTTAAATGAGTCAACCAGACACAATCAATTTATCCACCCCTAGTTTTGACTATAATATCTCACAGAAATCAAACACACATAAGTCTTTGATACCTTTAGATAAATGTTTATCTGAAGAGTGGCAAATATCACTAACTTCAAAAGGGGATAAACAAGTTTATTCTGGAGATGAATTAGATACAATCGGTATGCCTATTGGCGGAATATGTACTGGGCAAGTGTATCTTGGTGGTGATGGTAAGCTCTGGCATTGGGATATTTTTAAAGATTATGGTGGAGCAGAAGAACATGCCGACCCAAGAGGCCCTCATTATGCAACTCCCCTTAAGCAACAATCGCCAATAGAACAAGGTTTTGCGTTAAAGCTGCATGAAAATAATGAAACAAAATTTATCGCATTAGATAAAACAGGATTTACAGATATTACTTTTAATGGTCGATATCCTATAGGCTATGTGAACTATTCTGATCAAAACTTTCCTGTTACTGTCGCGTTAAAGGCCTATTCACCCTTTATTCCGCTAGATGCTGGCAATTCAGGACTACCCATTACGTTAATGGAATACACTATTAAAAATAGCAGTGATTCAGATGTTTCTTTGTCTATTCTTGGCTGGTTGGAAAATAAAATTTGTCCTTATGACAATGAAAAAAACACGGGTTTTAGAAAAAATGAAATTATAAAAAGTGATGACAACTTAGTACTCAATTGTAACACCAGCGTTGAAAAATGTGTCGCTGGTACGGGAAGTATGTCGTTATGCTTACTTGATAGCGATAACGACGCTGTTGGCGGTGCCAATGTTGATCTTGATAGGTTAGTTCATTATTCAAATGAGGATTTATCGGCTATAAATGCTGATTATACAACGGAATCAGAACATCAGCTTATTGGAGCAATACAAAACGAATTAAACCTAAAACCTGGTGAAACTAAAACGATAAAGTTTGCTATTTCATGGTTCTTCCCAGAATACACTGGTGGTGATGTTTTATTTTCTGCAACCCCAGATGAGAATTTTTATTCAACTATGGAGTTTATTCCTGAGCTTAAACAAAAACGTCGTTTTTATGCGAGCATGTTTAAGTCAAGCCAAGAAGTAGTTAATTACGTTGCTAAGCATTACCAAACGTTGTCAGGTAATACCAATGCATGGGTTGATACTTGGTATGATTCTACATTACCTGAATGGTTATTAGACAGAACATTTCTGAACATTTCAACATTAGCTACAGGAACATGTCACCGTTTTGAAGATGGCCGATTTTGGGCATGGGAGGGAGTTGATAGTTGCCCTGGAACTTGTCAACATGTTTGGAATTATGCGCAGGCAGTGGCGAGGCTATTTCCTGAGCTAGAACGAAATTTAAGGGAAGTTACTGACTACGGTGTTGCTTATACTGAAGGGGGAGCGCTAAATTTTCGTGCAGAAGCATCCATATGGGGTTTAGATCTAAACCTTGATGATATTGCTTTACAAGCAATATTTGCTACCGATGGTCAACTTGGGACTATTTTACGTGTGTATCGAGAGCACACGATGACCGCTAATAATAATTTTCTGATTAAATTATGGCCGAAGGTCAAAAAGTCATTGCAGTTTATGATGACCCAAGCAGATGAAAATAGCGGCTTAATCAATACCCCTCAATACAATACACTCGATGTAACTTGGCATGGTAAAATTCCATGGATCTCATCATTGTACCTTGCTGCATTAGCAGCAGGAAAACAGATGGCTTGCGAAGTGGAAGACAAGCCCTTTGCAAGTCTTTGTGACATTAAGCTTACTAAAGGGAAGAAAAGCTTTGTTGACGAGTTGTATAACGGTGAGTACTTTATTCACAAAGCCGATAAAAATCATCCAGAATCAATGCAGCTAACCGAAGGCTCGTATATAGATCAGGTATTTGGTCAAGGTTACGCAATGCAGTTAGGGTTAGAACGCGTCATTCCAAAAAAAGAAAGCTGTTCAGCGCTTAATGCCCTTTGGAAATATAACTTTACTTGTGATGTTGGCCCGTATCGAGATAACTTTACCGACGTAGCAGGTGGGCGTTGGTACGCTATGGCAGGTGAAGGTGGTATGTTCATGTGCACATGGCCGAAAGACGATTGTTATAAAAAAGAGCCTGTTTTATTAGGGCTTGATGTAACGTCGGAAGGATACTTAAATGAGTGTATGACAGGATTTGAGTATCAAGCAGCATCACACATGGTAGCAGAAGGGCTGGTCGAAAAAGGCTTAGCGATCGCTAGAACCATTCACGATAGATATCATGCCAGTAAGCGAAACCCTTGGAATGAAGTGGAGTGTGGCGACCATTATAGCCGAGCGATGGCAAGTTATGGTGTCTTCATTAACATTTGTGGCTATCAGTACCATGGGCCAAAAGGAGAACTTAGTTTTCACCCTAAATTAACCCCCGAAAATTTTAAATCGGCGTTTACAGTAGCTCAAGGCTGGGGATCATATACACAAACATTCGCGGAAAATTCGCAGAAAGTTGATATTAAATTAGCTTATGGCAAATTGTGTTTGAATAAATTATCTATTAGTCGATTTGATGGGAAAAACGTGACCTCAACAATTGTTAAGTTAGATAACCAAGAAATAGCGAGTTCGATAATTGAACACAACGATTGCATTGATATTTTGTTTGAAGCGGTTGTCACTATAGCTACTGACCAAGATCTCACTGTTGAAGTTAATTATGAATAATGTCATTGATATCGATGCTTGGATTCAAAATGATCGTAAAATTTTTTTATTAAACAATAAGGAAGCTTGCATATGTTGAAAGGTATATCGCCATTAATTAGTCCTGAATTACTCGCTGTTCTATGCCGAATGGGACATGGAGATGAGATCGTTTTAGCTGATGCTCATTTCCCCGGAGATAGTTCAAATACTAACGTTCTGAGAGCTGACGGCCTTTTAGTAACAGACCTCCTTGAAGCAATAATGCCTTTATTTGAATTGGATCAATATGTAGATGATCCCGTCATTATGATGGCAGCTGTTAGCGGAGATAGCTTAGACTCTTACGTTGAACAAAGCTATGCAGAAGTATTAAAGGCTAATTCTTCAGTTTTTTCATCAATAACACAAATCGAAAGAGATGAATTTTACCAAAGAGCTAAGCATGCATTTGCCGTTGTTATGACAGGCGAGACGCGTAAATATGGCAATGTTATTCTTAAAAAAGGGGTTACACCCGTTTAATTGCAGGTAACGAGTAAATTATGTCAAAAAACATATCAAACTTACAAATAGCTTCATATGCTGCGCCTATTATGATCATGGCGCTCATGCTGGGTCCCTCGTACAGCATTATTCAAGGGGTTTATACGCAATCATTTGGCTTGAAACTTGAAGATATAGCCGTTTATTTAATTATCGTGCGTTTATTTGATGCGGTTACTGATCCTGCGATTGGCTACCTTTCGGATAAAACAATGTCTTGGCCGGGAGGAAGAAAAATATGGATAGTGGCAGGGGCAATCATTTCAGTTATCGGTGCCTACTTTTTATTTATCCCTCCTGAAAATGTTACCTCAGAGTATTTTTTAGTTTTCTTCCTAATTTGTTATCTTGGTTGGACTATGATGGAAATTCCTCATTTGGCTTGGGGCAATGAACTTTCAGGTAATTATGATACTAAGTCTAAAATATTCAATGTTCGTTATGCTTTTTTGTTTATTGGCATGTGGGCCTTTGTATCGTTACCTTTATTGCCTATGTTTGAAAGCACCGAATTTAATGGTGAAACGCTAAAACTAGGGTTTTGGATGATCTTAATTGGTATGCCATTTAGTGTTTATGTTGCACTTAAATACTGTCCTCAAGGTGAAAATATTCAACGTGAGAACGAAAAGTTAGGTGTTAAGAAAATGCTATTTTCGATGCTGAAAAACAAGCCTTTCCTCATTTTTTGTGGTGTTGTTCTCCTCATAGAAATAGCTATTGGTATGCAGGGAGCGATTGCATTTTTACATCTAACAAGCTTCTTAGCGCTTCGAGAAGAAGCAAGTATCATTTATGCGTTTGGCTTTCCTGTTGCCATTTTTGCGATGCCACTTTGGCTAACGCTGGCTAAAAAAATGGAAAAAGCTAAGGCGTATGCACTGGGTATTGGTGTTAGTGGGTTAGGTTTTCTTCTACTCGCGCTACTTGAACCAAGTAATACTCAACTTTGGGACATGGCTGATACTTTTTGGTATTACCTCGCTATATTTGCCTTTTTACAATTAATGTTAGGGGCTATTTGGTCATTACCACCAGCATTACTAGGCGACGTTATTGACTATGGCACCTTAAAAACAGGTAAAGATCAATCGGGTACCTATTATGCGGTTTTTACTTTCATCAAAAAATCTTTCGGCGGCCTTGGTGGCGGTATCGGGCTTTTAATCGCAGCGTCATACGGTTTCGAGCCTAGCTCAACGGAGTTGAGTGAGAGTGCAGGACAAGGCGTGAAGTTGGTGATGGCATACCTGCCTGCGCTACTGATGTTTATTGCTTTATTTATATTAACGCTTTATCCCATTTCTAAAGCTCGTCACTCAGTGATCAGAAAAAAAATAGATCAAGATAATAATCGGCGATTAAACACCGTGGTAATAAGTAAATAAAATAAGTGGGAGTTCGTATGGGCATTAAACAATTGGCAGAAACAACGATAAAATATCAAAAAGATACGTTAATAACTTCCACTACAGGTGGTTCAATGTGGGGGAAAGGGAATACGTGCGCTAACCTTGTTATTTTTCCAGAGAAATATAGTGAAGTATCAGTAGGTTTGACGTTAGAGTTATTACCGCAATTTGATGGTGAACAAGCTGGGATTATATTATTTATAAATAGTGATAATTATATTAAATTTGTAAGAGAAATGGTAAATGGCAAACAAACTATCGTACTTGTTAAGGAAATAGATGGAAAACCTACGGCTGAATTTATTTCTCCTTTTGAATCCTCTACAACAGTGTTTCGCCTCAACATTCGAAATGATTTAATAGAGTTATACTGGAAACCTCAAAAGGGTAATGAATTTGAAACTTGTAACATGACAAATTGGTTTCAAGATTTTTCTGAATTTCAAGTAGGCTTATTAGTACATGGTGATAATCCCAAAAACCATGCAACATTTAGCTCATTGGTCATAAATAATCAGATACAGGCATTATCTCAAAAAGAGATCCCATACAATAAACTATAGTTTTAGGTTTTGCTTATTTTAAGCTATAAACCTTTCCAGTTTCATTAAACATTACACTCTATCAATGGTTAGGTTAAATCAATCTCAAACACTTCTTGATATTTACTCTCTATTTCTTTTACCTCTACCTCAGTTAGTGCAGAGAACTCCTTAGTTGTAGCCCTATTCGATAATCTACCGTTACTCTGTCGCAAAAAATTGAGTAGTAAGCTTAAGCTTTTCTGAGGCATGTCAAATCGATTATTTACATAGTTCCAAATCTCATCATACCTTTCAAGATAAAGAACTTCCTCAGGGAGAACCGTGTCTACGGTATCTTTTACACACTCAAATAAAAACTCCACTTGGCAAGTCATATCACCATATCGATACAAGTCAGCCGTTTCGTTTGTTACATGAACATTGTTGTCTTCAGTTGGTTGCCATTCAACATACTTTAAACGAGGCTGTGTAAACTGCTCTAACACGGCTTTGTACTTTTCTCTCTTTTCTAGAATTACCGCAGAAACAGGGAAGATTACGCCTTTAGGCGTGAAGCCGGTTTCAGCTAATACGTGATGAATTAAGTAGCGATGAATTCGTCCATTACCATCTTCTAACGGATGAATAATTACAAACGAAAAGGCAATGATCGCAGCAGCTAAAACAGGATGAAACCCAGAACCTTTCATTAGTTCATACGCACTTAGATAGGCAGCGAGCAATTCATCTAAATCTTCAGGCTTTGCTGATATGTGTTCAGGTATAGGTATGTTGGTTACACGGTCATGTTCACCAACAAAACCGCCAACGCAACGAATTCCCGGCAAAATAAACCGACCATCAGGTATTACGATTTCTTGTAAACGTTCTATCTCTTCTACTGTTAATGGCTGCATGCCTGCTTGACCGATAATTTTCCCCCACCGCTCTATACGATTATGAGGAGGCGCTTCTCCTTCAATGGTATACGAAGCTTTAGAATCTGAAAGCAGCAGAAAAGCAGCAGCTCTTGCAAGCAAATCACTGTGAACATTACCTATATTTTTAGCTGCTTTTTCATCTAAATTTTCTCCAATATACTGAACAAGCTTTGCTGTTTTTTTAATTAATGGGCAAAATCCATTTACACCCGGTAAGTTGTTATTTATGCGTTGTCGGGAAACTTTGGTTTTGGCGCAACCAAATTGTAGCTCTTCATTTAGCGCTTCAACATAATTACCTGTAGTAATATCCTCAATGGGCAGTACTTGAGCTGTAAGCCATTCATAGAAAAACCAAATTCGACGGCTATAAGCACCGGTTATTTCACTTTCAATTGAGATGCTAATGTCTTCTACTGTCAAAGCACCAAATAAACTTCTCATGATCGCTAAATCAACACCTTCGTATTTCAACGCGAATGTTAATTGTGCAAACCAATGAGCTTCAGGCTGATAACGGCTTCCCCATATTAGCCACCTATCTTTACTGCGTTTAGCATTCTTAGCTGGAACAATTGCGCAAATTGAATTAGGAGCAGGAACCCTCAGTTGGAACTCATTTATAAGCCAAGCATAACCAACCAGCTCTGCTTCAGGCTCTGGGTATATTTCTTCATCAAAAAATTTTGCTCGTTTAGCTAATGCCATATTACCAACTTAAAAATGATTACTTGCCATTAAAAACGATTACCACCCGTGAAAAACGATTATATAAAGCTGCTCTGCATGAATAATAGTTACAAACTATAATATGACTGAGTATTTAAATCAACAGCGTGAAAAACAATTATGAGACATGAAATATGATTACAATGATGGCTTTAGTGTGAATTTTGATTATTTATTATCAAGTATCGCGGTAGCCCATTACTAATTAATTTCTGTTTAGCTTCTGCGCTGTCCAAATTAGAATTGGTAGTAGACAGATATTATCCGCGTATATATGCGTTTGCTAACGCATAGTTGTCACTTTATAAGCAGTAACTTGCTTAATTTTCAAATCAAACTTCTAACCTAAAAAATTATCAAAATCATTAATGCCAAGTAAGGGGTTTCGTAAGCACT
>Ga0105358_10000765_pt1 | contig 16630 bp, 14 predicted proteins | sample GOMGulsemesocosm_5_FD_83509 | JGI IMG/M metagenome (GOLD analysis project Ga0105358, IMG submission 83509) | Methane-oxidizing microbial communities from mesocosms in the Gulf of Mexico - GOM15C Gulf of Mexico | ecosystem: Environmental > Aquatic > Marine > Cold seeps | place: Gulf of Mexico... | reverse complement strand
TTCGTTATTCGTTATTTTCTACAGGCACTGCTAGCGGCCAACCACCTAAGCCATGCCATTTATTTACAATGTGGCAAAAAAGCTCGGCGGTTTTTTCTGTATCATATAAAGCCGAATGGGCTTCACTGTTATTAAAATCTATTTCAGCTGCTATACAAGCTTTTGCTAATACAGTTTGACCTAAGGCAAGCCCGGCTAGTGTTGTGGTATCAAAACTAACAAAAGAATGAAACGGGCTACGCTTTATTTTACAGCGATTTGTTGCGGCATTTAAAAAACCTAAATCAAATGCAGCGTTATGCGCAACAATAATTGCTCGTTGGCAACCGGCCAACTTCATTTTTTTTCTCACTAACTTAAATAATGCTTTTAAAGCGACTTCTTCATCTACTGCGCCACGTAATGGGTTAGTTGGATCAATGCCAGTAAATTCTAACGCTTTAGGCTCTAAGTTAGCCCCTTCAAAAGGGTGCACGTTAAATTGTATTGTTTCATCTATAGATAATTTACCTGTCACTTCATCCAAAGATAAAACTGAAGCCGCAATTTCTAGTAATGCATCGGTTTGAGCGTTAAAGCCCGCAGTTTCCACGTCGATTACTACTGGGAAGTAGCCTCTAAAGCGCTGTGCGAGAAGGAGGGCAGTTTGCTGATTGTTGTCTGTTTTTTCTACACTTTCTGGCATGCTATTTTAGATAATTGATGTTGCTAAAAATTTGAAGTGATTATCTCAGAAAAAAAGAATAAAGACGAGGGTGAAACAAATACTAGTAGTTAATAAAATTACAATAAAGTGTTAAAGTTATTTTAAGCGAGGGCGATACAGAGAGTGCCGCCTATTAATTTTGTTGCAAAAACCATGAAAAAACTTTTTCTTGAAACAAATAAATCATTAATTGCATACTGCTTGGAGCCTTTGAGAAAAGTAAAAGTAGTGCTGTTTGTTAGCCTGCTTTGTAGTGTTGTTGTTAACAATGCACAGGCTGGTATTCGCCAATACAGTGCTAGTATTAATACCTCCCAATGGCAGTTAGCAAATGACTCTCGTTTACAATGTACTTTAGCGCATCAAATTCCTCATTATGGTCAAGCGCGCTTTTCAGCGAAAGCAAGTCGACAATTGAATATGGAATTTGAATTAGACATGATGCTTTTACCTGACAATTATTCTCTTGCGAAGGTGCGCAGTGAGTCACCTAATTGGCGCCCAGGATACGGTGGTCGAGTATTAGCGGATATGAAGCTATATAAACAATTTAATCCAAGTTTACCTAAAAAAGTAGCGTGGACTATGTTAAGTGAATTAGAGCAAGGGATGAACCCAACGTTTTACTATGATGATTGGCATAGTGAACAAGATAAAATATCGGTTAGCTTATCAACGGCACGTTTTAATACTGCCTATAGAAACTTTGTCGCCTGTGTAGGTAATTTACTTAACTATAGCTTTGATGATATTTCTTATACCGTTTTAAATTACCAATCAAATAGTGATAAATTTACCAAAGCTTCGCAAAGACGTATCAATATGATTCGCGAGTATTTAAGTTTAGATCCAAATCTAGAATTGGTACTTATTGACGCATACTCAGATAGTTATGGTGGTCGTTGGACTAACTTGAAATTATCAGAGCGTCGTGCGTTAAAAATTCGCGACTACTTTGTTAAAAATGGCATAAACGCGGATAGAATTGAAGCGAAAGGTTATGGAGAAAAACGTCATATTGCTTCTAATGATACTACATTAGGTCGTGGTAAAAACCGCAGAGTAGTGATTCAAATGCAACAAATGTAGCTTAACCCTTACATTTACCGATAATTATGATTTAGTTCAAATTGATAAATTGTTGAACAGGCCCGTCGATTCACAGTAATCTACGGGCCTGTTCTTTTTTAAGTGTGTTAATAGCAATGCTAGTAATTTAGTGATCAAATATTAATGAGGATAATTTTTCAAGAATAAGGCGCTTGATTCAGCAATAGCTAGCTATTGGGATTGAAAGCAACGATGTTATTGGAATATTTAGTCCCTTTAGAATGAACACATATTTATTTGTATTGGTATAAGTTCAACGTACAATTGGATCTTCAAGGAATACCCAAATGAAATATTTTTCTCGGCTAATAGTGTTGGTTGTATTACAAATATCATTATCAGCATCGGCAAAGTCACCGATACTAAATGATGCTTATACCTACGCTAATTATGATCAAGTGATTACTAGTCACCTTTACTTAGATTTAAAGGTAGATTTTGAACAAAAATCATTGTCAGGTTTTGCTGAACTATCATTAACATGGCTAGATGAAAGTGCTAGTAAGGTGGTTTTAGATACTCGGGACTTGGTTATTCATCGAGTATTAGCACAAAATAGCCAAGATCAGTGGAAAAGTGTTAGCTTTTCGATTGCTAAGCGTGATGATGTATTAGGATCAAAGTTAACGATTAATACAGTAGCTAAAACTAAAAAGTTACGTGTTTATTATCACTCAACTGAAAAAGCGTCAGGTTTACAATGGTTGTCACCTGAGCAAACGGCAGGCAAGGAAAAACCATTTTTATTTAGTCAGAACCAAGCCATTCACGCCCGTTCTTGGATCCCTATTCAAGACACACCAAGTGTGCGTGTGACTTATACAGCTCGAATCACTACAGACAAAGATCTGTTAGCTGTAATGAGTGCGAATAATGAACCTGATACAATGCGTGATGGTGATTACTCTTTCTCTATGCCACAAGCTATTCCTGCTTACTTAATTGCTATTGGTGTTGGTGATTTACACTTTAAAGCCATGAGTCACCAAACAGGAATTTATGCTGAGAAAAATATTTTAGATGCAGCGGTTGCTGAGTTTGATGACACCCAAGCTATGATTGATAAAGCTGAACAAATGTATGGTAAATATCGTTGGGGTCGTTATGATTTATTAATATTACCACCAAGTTTTCCTTTTGGCGGCATGGAAAATCCTCGTTTATCTTTCATTACGCCAACCGTTATTGCGGGTGATAAAAGTTTAGTTAATTTAATTGCCCATGAGCTTGCCCATTCATGGTCTGGTAATTTAGTGACTAATGAAAGCTGGCGTGACCTTTGGTTAAATGAAGGTTTTACTAGTTATGTAGAAAACCGCATTATGGAAGCTGTATTTGGTGAAGACAGAGCCGTTATGGAACAAGCTCTTTCTGCTCAAGGTTTACATTACGAAATTGCTGAATTAGCTCCAGGAGATACTCAGTTATATATTGACTTAAAAGGTCGTGATCCTGATGATGCTTTTTCTGGCGTACCTTACACTAAAGGTCAATTATTCTTAATGTATTTAGAAAATAAATTTGGTCGTGAGCGCTTCGATGCTTTTGTTTTAGAATACTTTGAAAGTCATGCTTTTAAAAGCTTAGGTACTGCTAATTTTGTTAAATACATAAAAGCGAATTTAACGGATAAATACCCAAACATTGTTAGTGATGAAGAAATTTACGAATGGATTTATGAACAAGGTTTACCTAGCTATGTACCAAAACCAACCTCTTCAGCTTTTAGCATTATTGATGAAAAAATAGCCCAGTGGTTAAGTGATGAAGCAGCACTAACTCAATTGCCAACATCTAAATGGACTTTGCATGAATGGTTACACTTCATTAATAATTTACCGCTTGAGATTAATGTTGAACGTATGGTGTCACTTGATAACGCATTTGACTTAACACGCAGTAAAAATGCTGAAATTGCCCATGCATGGTATTTATTGTCTGTACGAGTGGGTTACGATGTCGTTTACCCAGCTATGTCTGAGTATTTAATTGCCATTGGTCGCCGTAAGTTAATTGTGCCTTTGTATAAAGAACTTGCTCAAACAGAGCAAGGTAAAGCATGGGCATTAAAAGTGTACCAAAAGGCACGCCCTGGCTATCATGGGTTAGCTCAAGGTACTGTTGATGGCATTTTGAAAAAGTAATTACTAGCCTCCTTATTGCTGATTACGGCTATTTGAGTTTCAAAGTAATGATTGACTAGTGTTAACTTAGTGCTTTGTCCTTTAAATAGAACTCTTCAGCTTAAAAGGTAACAGCGATTAAATCATGTAATTTAAAGGCTCAGTTGAGCCTTTTTTGCTATTCGCTGCTCAGAACTCTTGATATAATGCCGACAATTACGTTAATTATTTTTTAGAGGTTTTGTGGATGTCGGAAGCTGAAAATCGTCCAACCAATTTTATTCGTCAAATTATCGATGCTGATCTTGCTAGTGGTAAACATAACGCAGTACAAACGCGTTTTCCGCCTGAGCCGAATGGCTTTTTACATATAGGTCATGCTAAGGCCATTTGTTTAAATTTTGGTATTGCTCAAGATTACAACGGATTATGTAATTTACGTTTTGATGATACTAACCCTGAAAAAGAAGACATAGACTATGTGCATGCTATTAAGAAAGATGTGCAGTGGTTAGGTTTTGAATGGGCTGGAGATATTCATTACTCTTCAGGTTACTTTGATAAGCTACATAGCTTTGCGGTTGAATTAATCGAAAAAGGCTTAGCTTATGTTTGTTTCTTAAATGGCGAAGATACGCGCGAATATCGCGGTACATTAAACAAGCCGGGTAAGAATAGCCCATATCGTGAAACGTCAGTTGAAGAAAATTTAGCTTTATTTGAGAAAATGAAAAACGGCGAGTGCCAAGAAGGTGAATGTTCGCTTCGCGCCAAAATTGATATGAGTTCAAGCTTTATGTGTTTACGTGACCCGATTATTTATCGTGTCAGGTTTGCTCATCATCATCAAACAGGCGATAAATGGTGTATTTATCCAATGTATGATTTTACTCATTGTTTATCAGATGCTATTGAAGGTATAACGCATTCCATTTGTACACTAGAATTTCAAGATAACCGCCGTTTATATGATTGGGTTATTGACAATGTTTCAGTACCTTCTGTACCTCATCAATATGAGTTCTCTCGCTTAAACCTTGAATACACATTAATGAGTAAACGCAAATTAAACACATTAGTGGAAGAAAACTTAGTTGATGGTTGGGATGATCCGCGTATGCCAACAATTGCTGCATTTCGACGTCGTGGTTATACTCCAGGATCAATGCGAGAGTTTGCGAAACGTATTGGTGTTACCAAGATGGAAAACACCGTTGAAATGAGCGTGTTAGAAGCCTGTATTCGTGAAGATTTAAATGACAATGCACCTCGTGCAATGGCTGTATTAGATCCGATTAAACTTGTCATTGAAAATTACCCTGAAGGTAAAACTGAAGCGCTAACCGTGAAGAATCACCCAAGTGATGAAAGCCAAGGTACACGTATTGTGCCATTTAGCGGCGAACTTTATATCGAAGCTGAAGATTTTAGAGAAGAAGCAAATAAAAAGTATAAGCGTTTAGTGATTGATAAAGCCGTTCGTTTACGTGGTGCTTATGTTGTAACTGCTACTCGTTGTGATAAAGACGAACAGGGTAATGTGACAACAGTATATTGTACCTACAATGAAGATACGTTAGGTAAAAACCCAACGGATGGCACGAAACCTAAAGGTGTGATTCATTGGGTTGATGCGCAAAAATCACTTACCGCAACAGTGCGTTTATATGACCGATTATTTACTGTGCCAAACCCTGCTGTAGAAACTGACTTTCATAGTGTGATGAACCCAGAATCATTGATTGTCATTAACAATGCGAAAGTAGAGCCATCTTTAGCAAATGCTAAAGCAGAGCAAGCTTTTCAATTTGAACGTCAAGGTTACTTTTGTTTAGACAATGATATTAAAAACGCGGGTGACTTAGTTTTTAACCGCACGGTTGGTTTACGTGACACTTGGGCTAAAATATCTAAATAAATCGCTTATTTGTAGCTAAAAGAAGAATGAATAAAGAAAGCCAATAGTACTGTATTATTGGCTTTCTTTTTTAAGTATCGTTATAAATCTTTGTGAACAGCGCGTTATACTTTATTATGAACTGTCTTTATATTACCTAAATTACTCTAATCTATGCGTCGCTCTAGTTATCCAGAACAAGAAGTAACCTCTATTAATTGGCAAGCATTTAAGCTGATTCTGCCTTATCTATTTGAATTTAAAAATCGTATTGCTTTTGCCATGCTTTGTCTAATATTGACAAAAGTTGCTAGTGTTTATTTGCCGTTTATCCTAAAAGATATTGTTGATACGTTAGATGCTAATGTGCCAGACAACTTGCAAGTTGCTATTGTGCCACTTGGTTTAGTAGCAGCTTATGGTATGGTGCGCTTAGCTATTGTGGTATTTGCTGAAATTAGAGACACGCTTTTTGGCCGAGTGACTGAGCGAGCTATTCGCCGCATTGGTTTAAAGGTATTTCGCCATTTACATGCATTAGATTTAGACTTCCATTTAAGCCGCCAAACAGGCGGTTTATCTCGGGATATTGATCGTGGAACGACAGGTATTTGCTTTTTAATGCGTTTTATGGTCTTCAACATAGTTCCCACGTTACTTGAAATAACTATGGTAGTGACTATTTTATTCGTTAACTACGGGATTTGGTTTGCGCTTATTACTTTAGGTTCTATTGTCGTTTATATTTCATATTCTGTTTATGCCACAGAGTTACGAACACGTTTTGTACGGGCAGCAAATACAGCTGATTCATCAAGTAATACTCGCGCGATTGACAGTCTATTAAATTACGAAACAGTAAAATATTTTACCAATGAAGAGTTTGAAGCTAAAGCTTATGACAAGCAACTAGAGACGTGGGAACAGGCGAAAATTAAAAATCGCTTATCTTTATTCGCACTTAATGGCGGCCAAGCTTTTATTATAGCACTTGCAATGACGTCAATGCTGGCACTTGCTGCGGTAAAAGTTAGTGAAGGGGAAATGACCCTAGGTGATTTCGTCTTGGTTAATGCCTTTATGATGCAAATTTTTATGCCGCTAAATTTTTTAGGGTTTGTGTATCGTGAAATTAAAGGCTCATTAGCGAATATTGAAAATTTATTTGGTCTATTAGGGAAGTCACCTAAAGTACAAGATATTCATGATGCTAAGCAGCTGGCGATTAAAAAAGGGACAATAGGTTTCGAAAATATTGAATTTTCTTACCATGAAAAACGAAAAATCATTAAAAACATTTCTTTTAAGGTTAATGGTGGAGAAAAAGTTGCTGTAGTTGGCACCAGTGGCTCAGGCAAATCAACGTTAGTAAAACTGTTATTTCGGTTTTACGATGTGAGCAGTGGTAAAATTTTAATTGATGGCCAAAATGTAGCAGAAGTTAGCCAACATTCTTTACGTCAACATATAGGGATTGTGCCACAAGATACGGTGTTATTTAACGACAGCTTATTTGCTAATGTACAGTATGGTGACCCTAGAGCGAGTAAAGAACAGGTAATGGCAGCCATTGAAATGGCACACTTAACTAAATTTGTTGCTAGTTTACCTGATGGTGTAGAAACCAAGGTAGGTGAACGAGGGTTAAAACTTTCTGGTGGTGAAAAGCAGCGTGTCGCTATTGCGCGCACAATATTAAAAGACCCCGCTATCTTAGTGTTTGATGAAGCGACTTCATCGCTTGACAGCCAGTCAGAACAGGCCATTTTAACCGCGATAAATGAAGTGGCTAAAAACCGAACCAGTTTAGTGATTGCTCATCGGTTATCCACCATCATAGATAGCGATAATATTATTGTTATGAGCGAGGGTAATATTGTAGAGCAGGGCAACCATCAACAATTATTAGCCCTGCATGGAAAATATAGTAAAATGTGGCAATTACAACAATCGAGTGATTAAACGATAGTTAAACAAGAACTAATGAGTTGAATTTTTAATGACGATATCAGTAAATCCCGACGTAACAAACGAAATATTAGCGACGAAAGAATGGCTTGATGAAATTGTTATAGGTCTTAATATTTGCCCTTTTGCGAAAAAAGAATTTGTAAATAATACTATTCATTATCATTTATCAAAAACTGAGCAAGTGAAAACAGCCTTACATGAGTTCATTGAACAATGTCGGTATTTGCAAAATCATGATGAACTAGAAACCACGCTTATTATTTATGCTCATGGCTTTCGTGGATTTGATCGTTATTTAGATTTAGTTGATTACGCTAATGATTTACTAGTTGATTCTGGCTTCGAAGGGATATTTCAAATAGCGAGTATGCACCCTGAGTATTGTTTTGATGGTGAAGATTATGATGACGCGAGCAATTTTACTAATCGCTCCCCTTATCCCATTATTCATATTATCCGTGAAACGAGCATGTCTAGAGTTCTATCTGTCTATAATGAACCTGAAAAAATTCCAGAAAATAATATTAAGATGACACAAGAAAAAGGTACAAATTTTTTCCAGCAAGTATTAACACGTATTCATAAAAAGCATACTAAAAGTTAACGAGTAGATATGACTTATATCGAACAGTTTTTTCTTATTGCAGTAGTGCATTTTTTAGCGGTAGCAAGCCCAGGGCCAGATTTTGCTATTATTTTAAAACAAAGTATTCGTTATGATAGACGCACAGCAATTTTCACTAGTTTTGGTATTGCCACTGGCATTTTACTGCACGTAACCTATTCCTTAATTGGTATAGGTTTATTAATTGCCAGTGATGAACGCTTATTTACCGCGTTGAAATATCTTGCCGCGAGCTACTTTTGTTATATTGCTTGGCATAGTTTACGCGCTAAAAAGCCTGAGAACATAAACGACCAATCTCAAGCTTCGAGTAACTTACCAGATGAATTTCCTTCGCCGAAAAAAGCATTTTTTACTGGCTTTTTAATCAACGGTCTTAATGTGAAAGCAACACTTTTTTTTGTTAGCTTATTTTCAGTGATCATAATACCTGAAACACCTTTTGCGATTAAACTCAGTTATGGGTTATATATGACGGTGGCGACAGCTGCTTGGTTTGTTTTATTATCTTACCTATTGACTCAGTCTAGGGTGCGTCGCTTATTGCAGGTAAAAGGTTATTTACTTGATCGAGTAATGGGTGTTGTTTTATTGTTTTTAGCAATACAGTTAGTGTTAAGCGACTTTTAATTAGTCTTTTCATTGAGAATACTGGCGTCATTAACCATTCTATTTAATATCAGGTATAATGGCTTAATTATTTTATTTCGTATTTATAAAAGGGTATTGGTTTGCCAGAAAAAATTACTATTGTACAAATTGGTGGCAGTATTGAACGCGCCTTGAAAGGCGACTATCAAATTGATGTTAAAGCAATTTTAACTGAATCTTGGCAACAAACACTAAAGTCTCGATTGGCAATTAATCTAGGCTTACTTTTTTCCTTAGTGTTGGGGATGTTAGTTTCTTTTGTCGCTAGCAGTTATCTTGGCGGCATTGAAACGGTATTAGCCGATCCTCAGGCGGGAATGTTATTAAATATTGTCGTTACAGTTGCTATTTGGCCTTTTATGGCTGGCGTAGAAATGATGGGCGTTCAGCATGCTGTAGGCATGAAAACTCATGCGAAAATGACTTTTGCATTTCTTACTCGGGCTAGTTGGGTAGTATTGTGTGCACTATTTACTTCTGTACTTATCAGCTTAGGTTTTCAGTTGTTTATATTACCCGGAATTTTTCTAGCGGTAACGTTGTCACTAACTATACCGTTAGTTATTGAAAAAAAGATGATGCCAGTGAAGGCTGTTATTTTATCAATTCAAGCACTGCGTTTTAAGTTTTTTCCCCTATTAACCTTATATTCTCTTTTGCTTTCATCACTTATTATTTTGATGCTTCCTTTTCTTTTATTACTTGAGTCAAGTATTGCGCCGTTTGGTATTGTAATTTTCTTGATTGGAATGACGTTTCTTGCGCCACTGTTTTATAATGTAAAAGGCATTGTATATCGTGAAGTTTTCGGTATTAGTGTCGCAACGACTGATGATACTAGCATAGATCATAATACGGGTGATTCAACGTCGAATGATGTCGATTCTGGTTCGAATGATACCTTTTCAGCATAGTAATATGAAACATAGCCAAAGTATGGATTATTTATGAAAAGTGCCACATTAATTAAAATTGAATTATTACTGTTATTGATTGTGTTTTTAGTCGCCCCTTTTACTTTTTTAAAGCCAAAAGTTACTGAGCAAAAACTTGAAGATTTAACAATAAAAAATGCTGAGAAAAAAACTCAGAAAGCCATAGTAAAAAAGGTATTAGAAAAACCATTACATGATGTTATTTTACCTGACTTTGCTGCGATTAGAGATGTAAGAACTAAAAAGAAACAATTCTTTGATTTTATGCGTCCTGCTGTTGATAGGCAAAATAACGAGCTACTTGCAACAAGAGTTAAACTGAATCTTTGGCTTGAGCACGTATCATTAGAATTACCGTTGTCAGAGGACGAATATCAAGAATTAGCCGTACTTGTTAAGCGTTATCGCGTTAACAAAGGGGCTTCAACGTTATCACAACTTAATGAATTATTAGTTCGTGTTGATGTGGTTCCTATGCCACTAGTATTAGTACAAGCAGCAAATGAATCAGCATGGGGAACATCTCGATTTTCTCGTATAGGGCTAAACTTTTTTGGTATTTGGTGTTACCGACAAGGTTGCGGTATGGTTCCCGGTGGTAGAGATACGGGTGCTAAGCATGAAGTCGAAGCTTTTAAAAGTTTAGATCAAGCGGTAGCTCGTTATTTTTATAACATTAATTCTCATAATGCTTATCGTGTTTTTAGAACCATTCGCGTTGAATTAAGGTCGCAAGATCAACCGCTAAACCCTGAAGTTTTAGCTACTGGTTTACTGCCTTATTCTGAGCGTGGTGCTGAATATGTAATAGATATCACTAAAATGCTGAGACAAAATAAGCAATATTTAATTGAAGATAATACTAAGCCAAATGTTGAAGTTGGTGATTAAACTTTGTTTCGCTAAATAAAATAGTTGTTGTGAGTGAATACTATTATTAGTTACAACAACTAACGAACTAAATATGCGTTACTTCAATACGCGTAGTGTCACTATATAACGATTCACCGATATTAGTCGATGATACAATTTCTTTAGAAAACTCATATTCATCTTTTACCGTTGTTCGATCAATTGGCAAATTATCAAAATCAAATAATTGTGTATCAGCAAGCTGACTCGGGCTGACATTTTTTAATGATTTGAAAATGTTTTCTATTCTTTTGGGCGACATTGTATTCCACTCGGATAACATGGCTTTAATATTCTGTCGCTGTAAGTTTTCTTGTGAGCCACACAAGTTACATGGAATTATTGGGTAGCCTCTTAATTCTGTAAATTGTATTAAATCTTTTTCTCTACAATAGGCAAGAGGGCGAATTATAGTATTTCGACCATCATCATATCTTAATTTAAGGGGCATGGACTTTAATCGAGCACCGTGAAACATATTTATAAATAAGATTTCGAGGATATCATCCATATGGTGACCTAGCGCAATTTTTGTAGCGCCAATTTTTTCAGCAAATGAATATAATGTACCTCTGCGTAATCTTGAACATAAACTACAAGTCGTTTTGTAGTGGCTGAGTAATATTGGCCACAACTGTATAGCTTCTGAGGCGCTCAGGGGGCGATTGCGCCATAGATTTTATATTTTAGAATTGACTTTTTTATTTTAAAGTATGAGTTTTTAAAAAAAGTGTGGCTACTTTCATGACTAGTTGTGATCTAACAGTTTCTTCACAAAATAAAATCTCTTTTGATGAGGTGGAATCTATTGCAATACAAGCTTTTTAATTGTCTACTAGAATATATCTATTAGTTGATGAATGATTTCGCTATAAATGTTTAAAATAATCTACTTTTTATTATTAGTATTAATATATTTTCCCCCTAGTTACTTATCCAAAGCCAATGCGGTAGAATCCGATAACCAAACAATTAAGCATTTAACCATTTATGTACCAGGAGCCATTGGCGGTGGGTACGATCACACAGCCAACGTTTTCCGCAGCGTTTTATTAGCAGAAAAACTCGTTGAAAACGTTGAGATAATTCATATTATTGGTGCTGGTGGTACGCTTGCTTTAACTCATTTTATACATAATAATTTTCAGAATGAATATACCGTGTTATTAGGTGGTCGCTCTATGATGGGGGCAGCCTTATATAACAACTCACAGGTTTCAATATTACAAACCACGGCCATAGCTCGACTTAATGGTAAGCCACTAGCTATTGCGGTGCCTAATGACTCCCCTATAGACACAATTGAAGATTTGTTTGACGGTATGCACACAGATATATCTTTAATCAAGTGGATAGGAGGCTCCGCGGGGGCGGCTGACAATCTTTTTTTGAAAGATTTGCTCAATATTATGAACTTAGATTTTGATGAGGTTAATTACCACCCCGTGCCCGGTGGCGGCAATGCAGTACCTAAGCAATTAATTTTAGGGCGCTATACAGCAGCTATCAGTACTTTAGACGAGTTATTAGACGCTTTTAGTGATGATTTGATAAGAATTATTGCCGTCACATCAAGCCAGCGAGTTAATTATATTGATGCGCCTACGTTAACTGAAAAAGGCATTGATCTTAGCTTATTAGATTGGCATGGTGTGTTTGTTTCACAAAGAGCTGATTCATCAACAAAACAACAGTTAAGCGAAGTAATTACTCAGCTCACAAACAGTAGTAAATGGAAAAGCGCACTAAAGAATAGACAATGGGAAAATAATTTTTTAGTAGGTCAAGCATTTGTTGATTTTGTCAATAAAGAGCAGCTTACCTTATCGACTAAATTTCAGCAACGGCCATCAAGTAAAGACGCTAAAGATAACTTTAATGAACAGATTGAAAGTTTATTAAATAACCCCTACCGCTGGGCTATTTATATTGCACTGGTGTGTTTGTTATTATTAATTACGCTTTTTATCTTTAAACTACAAAGTGTGAGTAGAGAAGTCAGGTTACAAAATAATTTAAAGCGAGTAGAGTTAGAAAATCAACATAATAAGGATAAACTAGCAGAAAAAATAAGTGGTATATCCCAACATATTGAACAAGAGTTTATCAAGTGGCAGTTAACCGCGACAGAAAAAGAGATTGCTTTAATGTTACTCAAAGGGCTTACTTTTAAAGATATTGCTAAAGCGCGCTGCAAAAGTGAACGAACAGTAAGACAACAAGCAGGTGCTATTTATGCTAAATCATCTTTGGCCAATCGTAGTGATTTAGCTGCTTATTTTCTAGAAGACTTTATGGCGCCTTAAACTGGGGTAAGGTGATATCAAGTGGTCAGAGCAACATGACTTTCAATCATAGCAGTCGGTGTTAGATACGTCAGTATCCTTCGAGGACGTTTATTTAATTTATTGGCTATTTTATCTAGATAAGTCTGATCAAAGCCGCGTAAGCTAGTCTTTTTAGGAAAGTATTGCCGTAACAAGCGATTTGTATTTTCATTTGTACCTCTTTGCCAAGGGCTGCTTGGATCACAGAAATAAACATCAACTTCAGTATTTTTAGTAAAGCGTTTATGGTCTGCCAATTTCATCCCTCGATCCCAAGTTAATGTGTTTTTATGCGCCTCTGGGAAAGAGTTGAACTTGCGAATAAGTGCATCCACTACACTTTTCGTGTCCTTGCTATCGACCTGGACTAATACCGTATATCGTGTTTTACGGTCAACTAACGTCGCTATATGTGAATTGTTACTTCCTGAAATTAAGTCGCCTTCCCAGTGGCCTAACGTTGTCCTATCTTCAATTTTACTAGGCCTTTCATGAATAGTTTTAGCATCAATAATTCCTTTGTAAACCCCCTTACTAGATGAGCGCTTACCATGCCTTAATTTACGTTTTGAACGAAGGTGAGTTAGGGCTGCTTTATCAAAAACATAACGGGATGGTACAAACAGAGTTTAATAAATGGTCTCATGTGAAATAAGCATTTCCGGCGACAATGGCTAAGTGATTTTTAGCCAACCCGCTATTTGCTCAGGAGACCAATCATCCAGCAACTTGGCTTCAACTAATTTGCTAAGAGGATTATCTTTTTGAAGCTTACATTGTTTTGGTCTGAGTGCTCGCTCTAGCGCTTTTTTATCTGCGATTATTGCCCTGTATTTCACTGTGCCTCCATTGTGATTAATTTCACGACTTACTGTTGATGGTGATTTCTCTATCCTTCGAGCAATTTCTCTTATAGAAAGAGTAGAGGCTAACCCTCTAGAAATATCCTCACGTTCTTCTAGAGAAAGAAACGATTTTCGACGTTTTCGTTGCACTGGCGATATACCTTCTTTTAATTTGAGTACACCGAATATAGAACCAGCATGTCTATCAACCGTCAAACCTAATTCACTTAGGGTTTTCCCTTCACGCCATAAACGCCATATTTTTAATTTTTTCAGTATTACTTAAACCTCGTTTGGATAAGTCAGTCATAACAACCTTAAATTTCAATATATTATAAGTTGTTGCACTGACCCTTTGAATTCACCAATGGCAATGTGGTATCGAAGAATTTTCATCGAAAAAAGGTCGGCAAAGCTATATATATATATGAATATATATAGCCTTACCTACCATTAAAAACTAAGCTCGTTGTTTTTATTATGCCTTTCTTTTTTGTACATGTTTAATCACAGTAGAGAGTATCGATAGTGAAATGATTGCCAAAAAAGTCAAGGTTATAGGTCGAGTAAAGAAAATACTGAAATCTCCGGCAGAGATTGACATTGAACGGCGAAACTCTTGTTCAATTAATGGCCCTAAAACAACACCCAATAATACGGGGGCAATAGGAAAATTAAAGCGCCTCAAGGTAAAGGCTAATAAGCCTAAAACAAAAACAATAATGGTATCACTGATACTACCTTTTAAGCTGAAAGCACCTAAAATAGAAAAAACAATAACTGACGAATACAATAATCCTGACGGTACTTTGAGTAATTTAGACCACACTCCGACCAAAGGAACATTAATCACGACCAACAAAATATTAGCAATATATAAGCTGGCTATTAAACCCCAGACTAAATCGCCACTGTTTTGAAATAGTAAAGGACCAGGTTGTAAACCATACATTTGAAAGGCTACTAGCATCACTGCTGTAGTGGCCGAGCCGGGAATACCTAAGGCTAATAATGGCACCATGCTCCCCCCTGCGGCAGCATTGTTTGAAGCCTCTGGTGCTGCGACACCTTCAACGGCACCATGGCCAAATTTTTCTGGATGCTTAGAAATTTTCTTTTCAATACCATATGCCATAAATGCTGCAATTGTGCCGCCAGATCCCGGTAATATTCCGGCAAAAAAACCAATGATTGTACCGCGAAACCATGCAAATCCTGATCGAACCCACTCAGCCGTACTCATCCCTAACTTACTTTGTGTAGTATCAAACTGAGTATTACCTTTATTCTCTTGACCGGATAAAACCCAAAGGCTTTCACCTACAGCAAATAAACCTATACCTGCCAAAACGATATTAATACCACTATATAGCTCGGGTAAGCCAAAGGTTAATCGAGCCGTGCCCGTTTGCATGTCTATGCCAATCATCGCAATAGTTATACCTAAAAAGGTCGAAAATAATGATTTAGTTAAAGAAGAACCACCAATAGTAGCAACCAACACTAGGGCAAGTAACATTAACGAGAAGTATTCTGGCGGGCCAAAAAATAAAGACAATTCAACTAAAGCGGGGGCAATTAGCATTAACATTAACGTGGCGAAGGTACCGCCAATAAACGAACCGATAATCGCCGTAAGTAATGCCGTACCCGCCCGTCCCTTTTTAGCTAACGGATGACCGTCAAAGGTAGTAACCACCGATGAAGAACAGCCCGGGGTATTAACTAAAATAGCGGTCATAGCGCCGCCGTACATAGCGCCATAATAAATACCGCCAAACATAATGAAGGCTGAGATAGGCTCCATGCCAAAAGTAATAGGTAATAACAATGAAATAGCGACAGCAGGTCCTAAGCCTGGTAAAACGCCAACAGCAGTGCCAAGTAATACACCAATCATACCGTACATTAAATTTTCAGGGGTACCAGCAATGCCAAAACCATTGGCAATATTGGTAAAAATATCAGTAAATGAGTCCATAATAAAAGCCTTGGTTAAGGAACGATAACGTTCAGAAAGTGTTCAAAAATAATGGTAATTAAAGCAGTTAATATCACGCCAACAATAATGTCGCGTTTAATCGATTTTGAACCCAATATTTTTGAGGTGACAGGAATAAAAATTGGGGTAACATAAATAAAACCTAGGTAAGCTAAGCCAAGCAAATACAAAGCAATGGTTATGCTGGCAAGATAGAATTTATGTAAATTTGTTGGTGCGTTTTCATTCCCTATTAGAGAACCTATTCTAGACGCTACTTGGCGATTTTTGATAAAACTAACCAACAAAAATAGGCTGCAAATAAGTAAACCGCCTCCTGCAATTGAGGGGAAAAAGAAAGGGCCAATATAAGCGTATCCTTCTCCTCCTGAGCCGAGTCCACCAAGCTCAACAATATGTTTAGTTTGCTTACTATCAGAAATAATGAATTGAGTAAACTCATCACCGGTTAAAAAGCTGTCTTGCCAGTTATTACGCTTGACGATGTCTTGCCAAGTAGAAGAATTTCTGGCTTTGGTGATTAACT
>Ga0105358_10000763_pt1 | contig 16641 bp, 19 predicted proteins | sample GOMGulsemesocosm_5_FD_83509 | JGI IMG/M metagenome (GOLD analysis project Ga0105358, IMG submission 83509) | Methane-oxidizing microbial communities from mesocosms in the Gulf of Mexico - GOM15C Gulf of Mexico | ecosystem: Environmental > Aquatic > Marine > Cold seeps | place: Gulf of Mexico... | reverse complement strand
TGTTTGTTTGATGCCTTTTTAATTAAAGAGAACCATATTGCAGCATGCGGTGGCATAGCACAAGCGGTTGCTACAGCAAAGAAAAACCATAATGATAAAACAGTGGAAGTTGAAGTGGAATCAATGGATGAGTTGCAACAAGCACTAGATGCTGGGGCAGATATTATTATGCTAGATAACTTCACCCCAACCATGATTGAACAAGCTGTGGTAGCAACGCGTAATAAAGCAAAATTAGAAGTGTCAGGCAATATGACGATAGAAATTTTGCGAGAATACGCAAAAGCAGGGGTCGATTTTATTTCTTCAGGCGCATTAACTAAACATATTCAAGCTATTGATTTATCAATGAGATTTAAATAAATCAATAGTCTTTAATTAGTACTGAGTCAGTTTACTTCTTGTTTAACTGAGTCAGTTCTTTTTTCGCTAAATAATTATCCATGGTTGAACGTAAAAGCTTATAAAGCAAGATAGAACCGTCTATTTCTTCCTTGCGATTAGTTAGGCTTTCAATATTCAAACCTAAGGGTAAATCGTAAGGAATGACAGCATCTAAAATTTGTTGCAAGCTGTTAGTACAAATACGAATCGATTCATAAAGTGGGCTTTCTGCATGGAGAATACGTAAACTTGTCGCTTCTGGTACGTTTACTCCTAACCACTCAATAAACTCTAAAGTTTTCTTACTGCCACAGGGCGAAAAAGTTAGGATTAATCTTTGCGGTTTCAAGCCTTGCTTTTTACATTCAATAGCATAGCGAGTTAGCATGTCTATTGTGGCTTGTGGATTATAAATTGCTTGAGATATAAAGAAGTTACAGCCTTGTTTATGTTTTTCTATTAAGCGTTCGTGTTCATTTTTTTTACTGGCGTGACGTTCTGCAATGGTGACACCACCAATAAAAAAATCATTTTCATTATCGACCAAGGTTTTATAGGCATCAGCTAGTGGTAGCGATATATCATTTTTGGTTGAAGGGCTACCAACCAATACAATGTCTCTAATACCGTACTCTTGCCAGGCTTCATTGGCCCATTGATTGAAATCGGCACCGTTAGATTGCACGACACTTTTATAAGTGATCACTGGGCGATCTGATTTTTTGTTGAGTAGCGCTGAGTATAAACGAGTATCGTGAGTTAGCTTAAACGGGAATGGTCGTGGTTTACTCGTACGGGAGTCTTCATCTTGAATATCGTAAACGATAAGACCGTCATAATCGATATCACTAACACGCTCCAGTAATTTTTCAGCAATCGTTTCAATTGCCTCTAATGGGGTATCATTTTTTGGTGGTGTTGTGCCAATAAAGTAGACACCACGATTAATATCGTTATATCGAGCTCGTAGTTCTGATTGCTTATTCAAAATTTATCTTCTTGTTTAATTGAAGTTGTAGACGTTTAGATGTCTATATGATCTTGGAAAGTGATTGAATTGTCAACTGTTGATCGGCAATTAACATCCGAGTGATGTTAATTGGGCAAGTGTTTTGTGAGTTTATAGTGCGAAAATTTGTTGGCATGCTAGCTCTATCAAGGGAGTAGAGCTATATTCAAATCAGTTAGACGAATTAATGATAAATCATTCCAATTGTATCACTTCAATTTATCAACAAAGGTTTGTCGAAATTTAGCGAGTTTAGGTGAAACAATAGCCTGACAGTATTGATTTTGTGGATTACTGTTAGCATAACCTTGATGGTATTCTTCACCAGAATAAAAATGTTCAACAGGGCAAACCTGAGTGACTATATCCTGTTCGAATATTTTTGCCGCCGTCATTTCTCTAATATTTTTTTCAGCGATAGACTGTTGATATTCATCATGATAAAAAATAGCAGAACGATACTGAGTACCAATATCGTTACCTTGTCTATTTAATTGGGTTGGATTGTGCAAAGTGAAAAAGATCTCAATAATCTCTTGGTATGTGATTTCCTGCGCATCAAAACTTAGTTGTACTACTTCAGCATGACCACTGTTGCCAGTACAAATGTCATCATAAGTGGGATTTTTAACGTGTCCCCCCATATATCCAGAAATAGCTGAGTGTATTCCTATAAGTTGGGAAAATGCACCTTCTATACACCAAAAGCAACCACCCGCTAAAGTGGCTCGTTGCAGGTTGTTTTTGTGAGTTATATCTGTCATTTTTATGATTTCGCTCATTACATTCATTAAGATTAAAGATAGTATATACCCAAGCTACAGAACTCGCATCTTGAAGTGGCTTAGGTATAAGATACTTAAACTACATAGACCTATCGAATAAACAATTTATGTCACCATTTTTCAAATTAAATAATACGTCAACAACCCCAAAGGCTAATAATCAAATTCAATTGGTACTTGCTTTACGTAGTGCCGCCATTGTAATTCAATTACTATTGATCTTTTTTGTCAATTTGGGCTTAGCATATGAATTACCTTGGATGCCGTTATTTAGCGTTATTTTATTAGAGCTTGGGCTAACTTTTGCTAGCTTTATTTATTACCGTAGTAAAGCGCAAATAAGTCAGTTAGCTCTGTTGACGCAAATTTGTGCTGACATCTTGTTTTTGTCGTTGTTATTGCTTTTTAGTGGTGGAGCAACTAATGCTTTCGTCTCTCTGTTACTCATCCCTATTGCAATCGCTGCGGTTACCTTAACGCCTACTTTGTTAGCATTTGTCGCATTTTTAGCGATATTATCTTATAGCATTTTATTATGGAATTTACCTATGAGTGTGATGCACGGTAATATGGAAGGGCACTTTATTGGCATGGGTATTAACTTTTTATTTTCTGCTTTGGTGGTGGCCATTGTGGTCGGAAAAATGGCACGTAGTATTAATCAAAGAGAATTAGCCATTGCTGCTTATCGGGAGAATTTATTAAAACAAGAGCAGGTTACTTCCTTAGGGGTTGCTTCTGCACAAGTTACCCACCAACTTGCTACGCCTATTGGAACTGTGCAATTACTGGCTGATGAGCTTCAAGAAGACTTTCCTAATAATGATATTATCAAAGATATCCAAAGCCAGTTAACACGTTGTAGCGATAGCCTTGATGCTTTTCGCGCCATGGTATTCGATATTAAAGAGCAAACAATTGTTGCTACAAATGTTGGTGATTTACTTGATGATTTATTAGATAATTTACGCGTCAACTACCCTGAAATTCATGTAGAAGTAGTCGCGCAACAATTAATAAATACAGAGGTAATGGCAGATGCGGCTCTATTACCTGCTATTTTGAATTTGATTAATAACGCTATTAGGGCAACTAAAGCAAATAACAGTAATGAAATTACCTTAATCAGCGAAGTTGATATAAACAATTGGCAATTTACTATTCGAGATTATGGCGTAGGTTTTACGCTGGAAAAACTTAAGCAACTTGGTGTTAAACCTGTAAATAGCGAACAAGGATTAGGGATGGCAGTACTTTTAAGTCATGCGAGTTTAGAGCGTTTAGGTGGAAAGTTGGCCTTAACAAATCATAACCAAGGCGGCGCTTTAGTCACTTTAAGTTTACCTGTGAGTAAATAAAGATGAAAAATTTATTGATAGTCGAAGATGACGTTATTTTTGCTAATACATTAAAGCGGCGGTTAACTAAACATGACTTTGACTGTGTTCATGTAGAAACTAATTCAGAAGCATTGCTAGCGTGTCAAAGGCATAAACCTGATTATGTTTTATTGGATATGAAATTAGCACAAGAAACAACGTTAAATATTATTACTCCAATCCGCCAGTCACGCCCTAAAAGTCGTATTATTCTGTTGACTGGTTTTGCGAGTATTGCGACAGCTGTAGATGCAATTAAATTAGGCGCGGATGATTATTTAACTAAGCCACTTGATACACAAACATTACTAGCGGCGCTTAATGAAAGTAAAGCTTGTGAAATACCCATAAATAACGAATTAGATGGTGAAACACTCTCAGCAGAACAAGTGCAGTGGCAGCATATTCAACAAGTACTAAAAGCCAACGATGGTAATGTTTCAGCTACAGCAAGACAATTATCGATGCACCGAAGAACTCTGCAAAGAAAGCTGCAAAAAAGACCACAAAGTATGCCATAACCTTATTACGAAAACACTAATATTAGTGTTTAAATACCTTATCGAAATATTTAATAAAGTCTGTTTGACTATCTTTACTTATTGTTCGGTAATGAATATCAAAGAATATGCCACTACTCACGGTACTTTTTAGTGCTTTATTATACGCTTTAATAAAAGCTTTGCTAGAGTCTGTTTTACTGCACATCATATGCCCAAGCACATATTCATCAATATTTTTTATTTTATAACTGTAGAGTTTTTCATCACTTACCTTAGACCAAAAATTAGCAACCTCTTCTGGGTATTCAATCATATAATCAAAACGTCCTGCATCAAAGTTTAAAAAAGTAGAACGATTTGTTGTCGATATTTGCACTATTTGAGATTTATTGATTTCATTTAATTGTTTGTCGATTTCAGTGCCATAACTTCTACCTGCTCTAATACCTAATTTAACCGTTGAATTTTTTGTTAAAAAGTCTTGTAAATTTATCGAATGAGATAAGTTTAGCTTGGTTTTACTGTATAAACGTAAGCCCAGATATAAGTTAAATGGTTCGCTGAAGATAAAGCTTTTAGCGCGCTCATCTGTTTTCATCATTAAGTTAAAACAAGTATTTTCTTTATTTCGGTATTCATTAATACCTAATAAAGAATGCAATACTTTAAATTCTACATTGTAACCTTTTAAATTGGCTCTAATTAAATTGAACACTTGGCCTTCAAGGGTTGCTTCATTTAATTCGCCACTTACATTAGTGAGACTCGGATCTTCTGTAATAACTACTATTTGTTTTAAATCACTATCGAACTGTGCTAAATCTGAATGTTGATATTCATCACCAAAAATTTTTGCTAACTCTCCTGATTCCCTTAATTTGGTCATAGAACGATCGAATTTTTTAGCTAATGATTTACCATTTTCAGTATTTTGAAATGCTAAATAAATATGGCGGGAAGGGACTATTTCAAAAGATAAAAATTTTTGGGTGTATTTTTTGGGGATATTTTTTGGGTAATCCATAAAAACATCAACGCGTTTTTTATTCAGTAGCTCAAAGCCAGTCTGGGTATTATTGACTAAATAAACATTTTTAATGTCAGAAATAAATAAATCAAATTGATAACCTCGTTTCCAAGATACTAATTTATTTTTAATGTCTGAAACATTGGTTATTTTAGTAACACTAGGATCATAAAAGGCTACTATCGGATATTCAGTATCTAAAAACCAATCAGGAATAATGCCTTGTTTAATATTTTCCCTATAGACGCCAATAGCTATATCAAGTTTATTTTGGTGAAAGTTATTGAGTACTCGGTTATAAGTATCTATTTGAATTTCAAGGTTATGCTCAGCGTATATACGTTTTAATAAGTTGTAATATATTCCTGTACCGTCAGCATTGGTAAAGCCTGGCCACTGATCAGAGCCAACCTTTATTTGTTGAGCATGAGAGAAAACACTCACTAAAGAGAATAAAAAAAGTAAAACTCTAATAATCAAGCCCACCTATACTTAGAGAATACATTATAATCTAAGTATATTTATTCATCTGAATAATAAAAGCAACCTCTGTTACTTTTATTATGTTCAGAGCTAAAGGTGTGAGGAGTTCAACTTTTTAACCTTATTATTATAATTTAGAAATTATAAGCGATATGTTGATGAAACCTAACGATAACTTCTTCTTTGTTAGGCTCGGTTTTTAATTCAGTTGTCATTAACCGTAAAGCTTGTTCTATTTGATTTAAGAAACGACCAAAGCCATACTCAGTTTGATTTTTATCGGTGGCAACAAAAACTAGCTGTACATTATCAACTAATTCACTAGCATCCCATTTACTGATAATGCCACAAGGATTTTGCTCTGGGTTGTAGCCAAGCATCTGTAATTCGCCAATGCGAGAAACAATTTCGTGAATACTTAAACGAACAATAGGCACTAAACCATTTGCTATTAAAGCACCATTATTTAAATTATAGCGTTTTGCTGACTGAGTAAATGTGTCAGTTAAATAAGTATAAAGTGGGTTGTAGGGGTCATTCGAATTAGGATCAACCTCAACCATGTTAAGTAGTCTATTTGATATGGGTAAAGTTACTATCGCGTAAGTCATGGCGCTATGATAAACAGGTAATGTTACCTCTTGGCTAGCATAGCGCTGAATAATAGGACGCAACATATGTACTTGTGTTGTTAAAGTGTTGTCGTCGTTAGTCGGTTTGTTTTTAGTAAACTTATTTTTAGTAAATAAGTCATAAGTAATATGTTGGTGATCACGTAGACGAATGTCACTGACATCAATGGCTGTTTTTTGAGCAAAGGCTATTACTAGTTGTGATACTTTTGCATGAAATCTTGCAGCATTTTCTCTGATATTTGTGCCTGAAGTCAAAAATAATAATGATATTTTTTTTGCGAGTTTATTAGCATCAAAAAATGATTTCTTTAAATGGTGACTTTCAGGATTATAATAAAACAAAATCTGCTGATTGGTTTGCCACTGGTGCATTTCTTGGTTAAAGCGTACTCGAGCTAGCTTATCATTGGCGATAAAAAGGCTATTTTCTACTTCAAAAGCCTCAGATAAATCAAATAGCACCTTAGCGAGTTTTTGATAAAACTCACAATAGTTTCCTGACGAATTATTTGTGATAAAAGGTGCTGTTTTTGCCGCACTAGCTTTGGGGGAGAATTGTTGAATTAGTGCATCGGTAATTGTAAATTCGGCCAGAATGTATTGATTGTCACGAGCGCTTTTTGGGAGGTAACTTTTATGAGCGGCACTACGCTTTCTAATAATAGACATAGTCTTTCCTTGCTTTTGAAAATAATAATTTGATAATTATAATGACGTTAGGTGACGTTTTTATGTCAGGTTCATGGTAAATTACTGATAATATGATTTTGAATAATCATGGTTTTGAATAAAAATGAGAAAAGAGAGAGTTTTGTGTTAGAAAATCAACAAGCGTTAATTGAAGCCATTAACCAAAATATGCCTTTTGGTAAATATGCTGGTCGAAAATTACTACAATTACCAGAGCCTTACTTGGTATGGTTCCACAGTAAAGGTTTTCCAGAAGGTAAATTAGGACAGCAATTAGCTTTAATGTATGAAGTGAAATTAAATGGTTTAGAAGGCATGTTAAAGCCCTTATTGAGAGAGGCATAGTTACTTTTTTATTAAACTAAATTTGCCTATAAAATTTCATTCTTATAGCACCTTATTCTATAAAAAACTGATTGCATTTTTATAAAGTTCTGTTTTTTATAATAGAAGCTTATCGTAAAAAAAATATACTTGAATACTTTCCGTTTAGAGTGCTTGATGACTTTTTTTAGCTGCTTTTTTGTACTTGTAACTCGGCTTTGAATCCTTTCTAATAAATCGTCAGTTTTGTTCTTGAACTGTAGTTAACTGGCTACAACTTAGTTTATCATTGTGATTATTGTATTTTAACATAATGATTAAAGAGGATTTTTAATAGTTACGAGGTGTTCAAAATGAGAAGACAGAAAAGAGACAAATTAGGAAGAGCACATGCAAATGGTTATCAAGCGGGGTTAGGCGGCAAGTCAAAAGAGCACTGCCCATATCAGTGTATTGATACAAAGTCACAATGGCTCGGAGGGTGGCGCGAAGCGGTAACCGATCGTAACATGGGGTTGTATAAGTAATTATTACAGCGGTTGAGGTAGTCTACTTCTATTGCGTGGTAAATTAGCGTTTTGTATCTTTAGTACGTCATCCTGAGCTGAGTTCAGGATGACAAAAATAATTATCTTTTAGTCTATCCTTATTTAGGCTTGTACAGGATTATTTTTTCTCACCACAAACTGTGCACTTTTCCTGCTTCTTCATCGTAAAATGTTGCCATTGGTTTGATAAACCATCAAATAAATTCAATTTATTAATTTGAGCTTTATTGCCGGTAAGTAATTTTATTGCTTGCAACGTTTGCATGCCTGCCACTATCGCCAGTACGGGACCTAAAATCCCAATAGTTTGGCAATTGTTGTCAGGAGCTTTTTTTAAGGCTGGAAATAAACAATGATAACAGGCACTGTTGTTGTCTCTTGGGTCTATCACCATTTGTTGGCCGTCAAAGCCGGTTGCTGCGCCGACAACTAAAGGTACTTTATATGTGACACAAGCTTGGTTAATTAAATAACGGGTGGCAATGTTATCTGAACAATCAAGTACCAAGTCTACCTGTGGCAAATAGTAATCGCATAGCTCTTGATCTAGCATCTCATCGATGGCTTCAACGTGGCAATCAGGGAATTGTTGATTGAGCTTTTCTGCAGCCGTATCAGCTTTGTTTTGATTAAGATCGAGCTCGCTAAATTGTATTTGTCTAGGTAAGTTACTTAACTCTATGGTATCACCGTCAGCTAAATATATAGTCCCAACTCCTGCAGCAGCCAAGTATAAGCTAGCTGGATTACCCAAGCCGCCAACACCGACAATGAGTACTTTGGCATTACGCAGAGAAATCTGACCTTGCTGGCCAATTTTATTGAGCATAATCTGTCTTGAATATTTTAGTTGTTCTTGTGTTGTTAACACGCTTATTCCTTTTTATATTATTCTTTGAATCTTAGTACAGATAAGTGCGTACGGCACCAGCTTTAAATTGTAAATACACTTGTTGTTTGATGCTTAATGCTAGCTTTTGTTGTGAATAAGTACTGATATGCACAAAAAACTCTTGTTCTGAGCAAATCACTGTTACTAAAACTGAATGAGTAGATTTATCACTGGTACTCGACTCTATGGCGCTAATCTTACCTGATAAATGATTAACGATAGTGCTATTTTGGGGTTCAGATAAACAAATACTTATATCGCTAGCAAGAATAAAGCAACGCAGGTGTTGATTCTTGATAAATTTACCCTGCAAACGAGGTAATAAAATTTTCTGATCAGTTAGCGTAAGTACCATTAATCCTTGGCCATTGTCTATGCTTGCTATCGGTAGAGACAAACTGGTTTGTTGATGGATTAATTGTTCATTTGGTAAACGAGCTGACAGAAAGTTCAGTTGATGGATAGTATGATGAATATTACCATAATTTATTACCTTTCCTTGAGATAATATCAACATGTTGTCACACACTTGTTGTAACTCATCTACCGAATGGCTAACGTACAAAATTGGTAAATCAAGTTGCTGCTGTACTTTGACAATTAAATTCAATAGTTTAGTTTTACTTACCTGATCAAGGGCGCTTAATGGCTCATCAAGTAGTAATAATTTGGGTTCAGTTAATAAGGCTCTTGCTAAAGCAACTCGTTGTTTTTGACCACTAGAAAGGTCATACACATTAGCATTAGCTAAATGGTCTAATTCGGTTAACTTGAGTATATCAGTGGGGTTTAGTTGACTACTAACACATCGCTTAGCTGCGTATTTTACATTATCGTGTACGGTTAAATGCGGAAATAACCGACTGTCTTGAAATACTAAACTAATATTACGCTGTTCAGGTTTATCGCATAAATTTTGAGAAGTGTCGATGAACGTTTTTCCATTTAAAACTATCGAGCCAGTAATATTCTTTTCTAAACCTGCAATAGCTCTTAGTAAGGTCGACTTGCCAGAGCCAGAATGTCCAAAAATCCCAGTGATACCGGTTAAATCGAACGTTTGATTAATGGTGAAGTTAAAGGCTTTATAATTAAGGCTGAAATCTAGGTTGAGTGTCGTCATTTATTAATTCACTTTCCCTGCTATTCTACGAGGAAGGTTTAACAAATAAACTGAAGCTAACAAAATCATTGAACCAATAAGTAAACTAATGGCAAGTACATGTGCTTTGGCATAATCAAAGGCTTCTACGTGATCAAATAACGCAATTGATAATACGCGGGTTTCACCGGGAATATTACCCCCTATCATTAGTATCACACCAAACTCACCTACGGTATGAGCAAAGCCTAAACTAGCAGCGGTAATAAAGCTGGCTTTGGTTAAGGGTAACACTATAGTGAAAAACCTATCTATAGGGCCGGCACCCAGCATAGCTCCGGCTTCCAATAATGAGTCACCTAATTGCTCAAAAGCTTTTTGTAATGGCTGTACAACAAAAGGTAGTGAATATAATACTGAGCCAATAACAATAGCCGAAAAACTAAAGGCTAGTTGTTGCCCCGTAATTTGTTGCCAAATTTCCCCGGGTAAGTGCTGCGGTGAAAAAGCAATTAATAAATAGAAACCTAATACGGTTGGCGGCAAAACTAAGGGGAGGGCAACAATGGCTTCAATAATCACTTTAAAGCGACTAGTCATTTTTGCTAGATACCAAGCGAGTGGAGTACCAATCAATAACAGGATCACGGTAGTGAGTGCCGCCATTTTTAAGGTAACTGCTAGGGCGAGAAGATCAGGGCTTGGCATTACTTTTCTCTTGCTGTGTTAGCTGTTGAGTGAATGCGTTGTTAGCGTAGCCAAAGCTCACTATTTTTTTCTGAATTTTTGCTGACAATAAAAATTGGCTTAACCGTTTGGCATGATCAATATTATTCCTGTTTTTAACAATAACTAATTGTTGCTCAATTGGGTGATGATAACTACTGGGAATAATTACGCCGGCTAGTTTGTTAATGACTAACTGGCTATTGGCCACTAAGCCACTACTGACTGCTTGGCTGCGTACCTGTGCAAAGGTTTGATTAATGTTAATTCCTGTAATTAAGCTTTTTTGATACTGCTGCCATAAGCCTAAATGTTGCAATGTTTGTTTGGCGGCTTTTCCATATGGCGCTATGTCGGGGTTGGCAATAGCAAAGTATCTTGGTGTGCTTGTTAAGTCACTCAATTGTGCTTTGTTATTCATTGATAACAGTGCTAACTGCCCTATAGCATAAGTTCTTCTACTGTCGATTAGTATTAAATCTTGTTGTTCGAGTAGTTTGGGCCTAACACTGTCGGCAGATATGAATATATCAAAAGGAGCACCGTGCTTTATTTGTAAAAATAATGCCCCAGTAGCGCCACTTATTATTTGAGTATTAATATTTGTTTGTTGATGAAACTCAACCAATAACTCTTTTAATACGGGAGTAAAATTTGCTGCAACGGCAATGCGTAAGGGATTGTTATTATTATGGTTCGAAGCAAAGCTAATGCTCATACACAGTAGATAGCTAATAAGTATTAGTGGATATAGCCTTGATAATCTCATTGCTTAGTTTACCACTTCTGCGCTTTAGTATCGTCAGTGGCTTTTGCATCAAGCCAAGCTTCGCCTTGCTCTGTGCGTTCTTTTTTCCAAAATGGCGCTTGCACTTTTAAAAAGTCCATAATAAATTCGTTTGCAGCGAAAGCATCGTGTCGGTGTTTACTGGTTACGCCAACAAAAACAATTTGCTCACCAATGTTAAGTTCGCCAATACGATGGATCACTTTTACCCGACCAATATGCCAACGTGTTTTAGCTTGGGTAATTATTTTTGCTAATGACTTTTCTGTCATGCCAGGATAATGCTCTAATGTTAAGCCACTAACATTCATGCCGTTGTTATGATTTCTTACCCGGCCAGTAAAAGTAACTACCGCGCCATCGATGGCATTATCTTGCTCAAGCAAAGCAACTTCGTCAGCCAAACTAAAATCGGCTGTTTGGATAGATATTTCTTGATTCATATTTTTGCTCTTTAACCTTTTTTTACTTACCGTTTGCCCTGATCTTGTCGAAGGGTTAACCGCCAGTAACGGGCGGAAAAAAAGCCACTTCATCACCGGATTTAATGAGCTGCTCGCCGTCAACCATATCGTGATTAACGGCACTCAATAATGATGTATTGGCAAATCGAGCTTGGTATTGCTCATTTCTACTGGCTAATTGCTGCTTTAAGTCAGCCACGGTAGTGATATTTTCACTACTTATGGTTAGTTCACTGCAATTTAGTTGCTCGCGTAGCGCGGCAAAAAAAACAACTTTGATCATGATTTTCTCCTACAATTTTACTCTAAACTCACTTTCATCTTTTACCGAAAAAAAAGTGAAACTAGTTAGCCTGCCAATGACCTGATTTACCGCCTTCTTTGGTCAACACTTTTATGCCAGAAATTTCCATGGCTGGATCGGCCGCTTTACACATATCAAATAAAGTTAAACAGGCAACAGAAACAGCCGTTAACGCTTCCATTTCTACGCCAGTTTGTCCTGTTAATCGACACAAGCTTGTTACTTTTACTGATGAGTTTTCTGTGTCTAAAGTGAAATCAACTTGTACTTTACTCAGCATTAGTGGATGGCATAAGGGGATCAAGTCACTGCATTTTTTTGCGGCTTGAATACCTGCAATACGTGCAACTGCAAAAACATCGCCTTTTTTGTGCTTACCTGTCGTGATTAACTCAAAAGTGGCACGATTCATTTTTATGAATCCTTGTGCGGTTGCCGTACGTGAAGTCATCGCTTTTTCGGTGACATCAACCATATTGGCTTCACCTTGCTGATTAAGGTGACTTAATTCTGGCGCGGAGGTTATTGAATTACTCATTAGCCGCGAGTCTCACATTGTTCCGCTGACATATTTAAATGAGGCACAAAGTTGCATGGTCTGTGACTTGCATCAAGTTGTTCTTTAATCACTTTATCCCAAGCGGTTTTACAAGCATTGGTTGACCCTGGCACGCAGAGAACCACTGTTTTGTTAGCTATGCCACCAAAGGCGCGTGATTGAATGGTTGATGTACCAATTTCCGCTAAAGACACGTGACGAAACACTTCACCAAAGCCTTCAACATTTTTATCAAATAATGGCATTAGTGCTTCTGGTGTATTATCTCGCTCGGTAAAACCAGTACCACCCGTTGAAATGATAGCGTTAATACTGTCATCTGCTATCCACTTAGACACTTGCGCGCGTAGTTGGTAAACATCATCAATTACAATGGCTTTATCGGCCAGATTATGGCCTGCCGTCGTTAAGCGTTCAACCAATGCTTGACCCGAGGTGTCGTTTGACTCGTTGCGTGTATCTGACACTGTTAATACAGCTATATTTAAAGGGATAAACGTTTTGCCGCCATGTGCTGACATAATGATTCCTATTACTAATGTATAAGTTTATGTATAAGTGAATTTATAAAATAAATTAAGCGTTTAAAAATCAAACTCTTTTATTGCTTGTTGCCATTGCTCTGGCGTATTGGTATTAAATAAAGCCTTGTTATCACCACATTGAATAGCTTGATGTGGTATTTGTTGTAGCAAAGCTTTTATTGAAGGGCCATTTTTTTTCGTTGCTTTTTCTGATTTCTTGCCGCTAATAGCGAGTAAATCATTAGAAAATATTTTTGAAAAAAATAGTTCTGTATAGGCATTGTTAGGTAAATATAATGGAATATTATGCCCTTCAAAGTAGGTGGCTTTTTGGCTCAACTCACCTTTGATACGCAAATCAGTTAATGATTTTTTGGTCATAAAGGGTAAATCAACAGGTAGTATCAATAATGACTTAGCCTGAGGGAAACTTGATAATACGCTATAAATGCCACCAACAGGACCACTTTTTTTGACCTTATCAGGTATGTCATATTCATCACCACTAACCACAATATTACTAATACCTGAATCAATCAATAACTGCTTAGAAAAGTTCAGCATATCAGTTGAATTGCGTAGCAATTTAGCTTTATCTTGGCCCATGCGAGAAGATAATCCACCTGCGAGTACTACACCTAAGCACTCATTATTTGAAAAAATATCTTTAAAAATTTTCATGTTAACCACCTAGCATAGCCAAGTGCTTAGTACCGCCAGTTAGCTTATCATGCAAAAAGTGAGTGGCTCTCTTGTCACCTAACAGTGATAAAATTTTTGCTTGTAATGGTTCAATATTGTCCGATTGCAATTGCTCACGTAAAGTCAGACCATTTTCACCAAATAAGCATAAATGTAGTTTGCCTGATGAGCTTACGCGTAAGCGGTTACAGCTATCACAAAAGTCTTTTGAATAAGGCATAATTAAGCCGATGCGACCTTGATAATCAGGGTGGTAAAATTCTTGAGCAGGTCCTGCTGCTCTGTCTTGAATGACAGGTAACCATCCATCAAGAATTAAATTTTGTTTAATACGAGAGCCTTGCACATGCTGAGCATCAAAAAAACTTTGATTATCACCGGTTTGCATTAATTCTATAAAACGTAAAGTGATCGGTGTGTCTTTTAACCAATCTAAATAACTTTGAATATTCCGACCACTGTATTCACGCATCAAAACTGTATTTACTTTAATGCTTGGGCGGCCATCGGCTAGCGCCATATCAATACCTTTTAAAATGGTATCAAGTTTATTATGGCCGGTAATGGCAAGAAATTGACGAGGATCTAAACTATCAATACTGATATTTATGGCATCAATTCCAGCGTCTAACCATTGAGGTAAATGTTCAGGTAGTTTAAAACCATTACTTGTAATGGCAACTTTTTTAATCCCTGGGGTTTGTTTGCATTGAGCAATAATGTCAGGCAAATCTTTACGAAGTGCTGGTTCACCGCCCGTGATGCGAATTTTTTCTGTGCCTAAACTTGCAAAAGCAGTAGTTAAGCGCTTTATTTCAGCTAGTGACATAAAATCGCGCGGTTGATCACATTGATAACCGTCGGGCAGGCAGTAATTGCAACTAAAGTTGCATACGTCAGTAATGGATAGGCGCAGATAATAAAATCTGCGACCGAAGTTGTCTGTTAACATGTCACCTTTCCAAATGTCGGGAGGCTAACGCGTTTCCTTGTTAACCCTGGCAGCAGGCTATTTATATAAAATAGTTGCTACGGCTTATAATTACCTGCCCCTATTTGTGAAAAAATCTGGGTGTTAGCAATTACAGCTCGGTGTAAATTATTTAATTTTAGTCATAGGACTAAAATTTAGTATATATCATTTAATAACGATTATCGTAATTGATTTTGATTTTGATTATTTTGATTAGCATCAATAAACGCGCAATCTATCTAGCATAAAAAGTTAAATCGCTATTACTTTATTGCGAAAGTGAGCGATACTAGCGGCATTGAAAAGTTAACGCAAAGTGAGTACTTTAATGTCTGATTGTTGTTCTGCCCCTGGTTTATTGCCTTTCGAACAGGCAATGCAAAATATGTTGTCACAAATTACCCCGGTCACTGAAACGGATAATTTACCCATAGCACAAGCGCTGAATTATGTGTTAGCGCAAAATATTTCGAGCCCCCTTAATGTACCTAATCATGACAATTCAGCGATGGATGGTTATGCTTTTGCGCTTGAAAGTTTAAACCAAAGTAAAACGTTAACCTTAGTTGGTCGTTCTATGGCTGGTGCGCCTTATCAAGGAACATGCAAGTTAGGTGAATGTGTACGTATTATGACGGGTGCTAAAATGCCTTCGTGTTGTGATAGCGTTGAAATGCAGGAAAATATTCAAGCAAAAGACGATGGCATTACTTTCTTACAGGAAAAACAATTTGGCTCTCACGTGCGTAAAGCGGGTGAAGATATTCAATTAGGGCAACAAGTACTGGCAGAAGGTCATAAGCTATCAGCAGTAGATATTGGCATTTTAGCCTCGTTAGGTATTAGCGAAGTGCGTGTTTATCGCAAATTAACGGTCGCGTTAATTGCTACAGGTGATGAGCTGAAATTACCGGGACAAGCATTAAATTCGGGTGATATATATGAAAGTAACAGTTTTGTGTTACGAGGCATGTTAGAGAAGTTACATGTTGAGGTAATTGATTTTGGTGTGATTAAAGATGATTTTGATGCCATTAAAGCGGCTTTTGTGAGTGCTGATAAGCAAGCTGATGCGGTGATTTCATCCGGTGGTGTTTCTGTTGGTGATGCGGATTACACTAAAACGGTATTAGATGATTTAGGTGAAATCGGTTTTTGGAAAATAGCGATGAAACCGGGCAAACCGTTTGCCTTTGGTAAGCTGCCTAACAGTGTTTTTTTTGGTTTACCTGGCAACCCAGTTTCAGCATTAGTAACGTTTCACCAATTGGCTTTGGTCGCATTAACTAAAATGCAAAATGGACAGCCGTTAAAGCGTACAATTTTACAAGTGAAATGTACGAGTGATTTAAGAAAGTCTTCCGGACGAATGGATTTTCAACGCGGTATCTTAAGTGTAAATGAACAAGGTGAAAATATTGTTTCGTCAACAGGCTCGCAAGGTTCAGGTATTTTATCTAGTTTAGCGCAAGCTAATTGCTTTATCGTTTTAGCATCCGATCAAGGTAAGGTGACTGCAGGGGAAACAGTGACGGTACAGTTGTTCGATGAATATATTTATTGATATAGGAATTTTACTCCGTTTATATATCGTACAAATATTGAAGTAATTATGGATATAAATTTATTAAAGTGCTTTTATAATCTTGTAGCTGAAGATTATATTAGGATGAACTTATGAAAAATAAATTAAGTTTTTGCTCTATAAATATTTTAAGTGATGCCATTGCCGAAGTCATTGTTAATAAAGATGTGGAAATATCACTGGAGATGGTTGAAGAGTACGAGGCTTTTTTAGCAGAAAATTTTACTCAAGCTTTTGGTTTATTAATTAATAAAAT
>Ga0105358_10000762_pt1 | contig 16647 bp, 6 predicted proteins | sample GOMGulsemesocosm_5_FD_83509 | JGI IMG/M metagenome (GOLD analysis project Ga0105358, IMG submission 83509) | Methane-oxidizing microbial communities from mesocosms in the Gulf of Mexico - GOM15C Gulf of Mexico | ecosystem: Environmental > Aquatic > Marine > Cold seeps | place: Gulf of Mexico... | reverse complement strand
TTTTTCCCTTTTATTATTGTTTTTATTGAAGAAAGTTTTTTTGTATAGCAACTAAAGCAAATATTATTATCAGAACAACAGAAATAACGAATGTTACTAACCATTTTTTGTTCTTATGATGCTTTTTTTGTATATACGTTTGTTTGCTTTGAGGAAGGATAGTTTCGTTTTCAACTAAGTTAAGTTGTTCTATTTCTGATAAATTGCAAACATCCTTATTAACCAAGCTTTTAGCTAAGTCATTTAATTCGCTTATTTTAATTTTTTTATTAACAAAGTCTTCAATTAATGATTTTGCCTGTACTTTGTTACTATTTAATTTGTGTATATCAGCAATTTTAGCCAACCCATTAATGCTATCGGTAGAAATTTCTTCGATACAAACGTCAACAGTATCAATCATTTTGTAGACTTTAAGGCACTTCCATAATTTTGTTGTACCAACTTCAGATTGTTTACTAAAAGCCTTTAGCCAAGCAGTAAAGCTTTTATAGTTTTGTTGTACATGAAGGTTACTGCTTTGTACTTGCGCTAACTTTTTACCGAAGTCAAACCAGTTTTTATTCTGTTGATTTATTAGTTGAAGCAGTGTCGCTTCATATTCTTGAAGTGTATAAGGGGTAGTCGTCATAAATGGTTCCTCAAATAAAGAAATAGAGAAAAATAAGCGCAGAAAAAACTTCTAACACCCACTCTATTTATTTTAATACTTGGAGACCATTGTCAGGAACCACCTGAACAGCGAATTGACTTCGCAGCAATGACATAGTTTTAATATCAAGCTAAAGCTTGTATACGATGATCTAAGAAATATGTTCCAAATTTATTGGGGCATTTCCTAAATCATGTGCTCATATTAAATTACTATCACGTAGTTGTCAACAATAAAATCAAGTAAAAACAATGGACTATATTATAGTACTATATATTTCTGAACTTTTTACTTTTGATTGAGTAGGTAAATATATGAAAAAACAGAAGCTTTTATTAAAAGAAATAATTCAATATGTAACTCTATTAAATGGAAATAACTTAAGAAGGAATTGAATCACTACGCGATTGCGTACTAATCACTTCGCAATTGCGAAGCAATTTAATCTGTTTACCGTTAAATTCGGTAAATAATGGCGGTTTTAGAGTGGTGTTAACAATAACTATAAAGGTAAATCAGCTTATGATTACTTTAATCATAGTCAAATACATGCTGTTCCAGAATCGTAGTTGGATATTTAGGATACCACTGATTTCCGCGACCTTCTTCTGAGATTAGGTGCAGGTGTTTTCTGGCTCTTGAACCGATTACGTAAATTAATTTACTACCGCTAGTAGGGTCAACATCACTAAAATGTGGGACTATACCTTCTAATAAACCATATGCGATTACAGTGTCGAATTCGGCTCCTTTGACACCATGAATAGTTGAAACAGTAATTCCAGATTTATCCATAAAAACTTTTTTAAATTCTTCTGTATTTCCAGCATATTGTTCATTTTCTTTTTTAATTCTTTCAATTCGCCTTTCAGCACTTTCAAAAAAAGATACTAAATGATCTTTTAAACTTGGATAAGAATTAATACCTAAATTTAGCTGTAGTAGTAAATTATCAAAAAACTTATTTAGATAATTTAAGCCATCACTCTCTTCAACATTGATCGAATTAAACATTCTTAAAAGTAATTTAGGGGTAATTCCTTCTACATTAAAATTATTACTTTCTAAGTCTAATATTAAATCCCTTGCCCACCTTAACCTTCTTCGATATAAAGCAGGAGATGGTACTGTAAGAGCTATTTTTGTAACCTTATACCAAAAATTATCTTCATCCCTTGCAAAAGGAGTCATCCCTGGTCCATTAAAGTTAAATTCAGGTAAAATAGATATTAGCTTACGTGTCATGCTTGCTAGGTGAATCCACCAAGGTGCAATAATACATATTTCGTTTTCACTAATACCTAATTCTTCAATATTATACTTAATCAGTTCTGCGATATATTCAGCTAGATTATCTTTATGGACATCAGTATCGAAAGTTAAATTACTCTGAAAAAACTTTAATTCACCTTCTGCGATAATTTCTGAATCATATACCTTATAGTTATCAAAGTGATTGATAATTCGACTTGAACTTCGGTAGTTTTTGTTCAATTGTTTTTCTATAAATTGTATACCAGTTTTTTGTTTTAGTTCATCCAAAGAAATTGCGTATCCCCCCAACGAACCATATATAGCTTGATTTGGATCGCCTACAATAAACCCTCTAACTTCTCCCTTCCGAGCTTTTAATATTTCAGAAAAAATAGAATATTGAATTTCCTTCGTATCCTGAAATTCATCAATCAATATATATTTAAATATATTTCCTAGCGTCTTACTAATGGATGGCTCTGCTTGGATTAACTGGTAAGCAAACAACAGAATCTGCTCGAAATCTATTAGATTATTTTCTAACAAATACAAATGATAATGTTCAATCACCTTATTAACATTAGCTCGTTGAGCTTGATTACATGAAGAGAAAATTATCTCTTGTGATGTAAAATGATAATTACAATCATAATAGCTCACTTTGGGATGAGCGTAATTAGAGCAAAGAGCTGTTATATATTCTTCACTATCAAAAGAGTTTATTATGCTATAACCATACTTTAATGTGTCGTGATAACAACCGTAAGGTTTTAAAATCCATTCTATACAAAACGCATGTATAGTTCCGATCCATAATTGTGATGTATCGACCCCTAAATGCTCTATACGTTCTTTTATTTCGTCTGCTGCTCGATGAGTATAAGTGATTGCAATAACCCACTTATTCTTTTCTTCTAATTCAGTTAATTCCTTCGCTATCTTATAAGTCAAAGTTCGGGTTTTACCACTGCCAGGACAAGCAACTAAAAAAACACTATTGTGTTCATTAATTGCTTCAGCTTGTTCATCATTTAAATCATCTTTATCCCAAACAAACATAAATCAGATCTTCTCTAAAATAGAACGACTACTCTGTAGAGGTATGTCATTGAACATTGCAGATTTCAGATCAACGATATTTCCACCATGCTCTTTAAAATGAAGCCATTTTGGCTCAAATAGAGCAATTCCAGCTTCAATAGGTGTTAAATAAACATTCCAACTATCGTATAGTGCTTGGTTAACTGGAAGTGCTAAAGTATCCATCCAATCCCTTTGAGCTTCGATGAATTTTTTTAATGTGCTGTACCTATAATTTAATATTTTCTCTATTACCTGTTCACTAAATTTACCATGAGAGAAAACAACTGCATCAACGATGTAATCAGGTATTGTGACGTTAAAGTCTATTGCATTTGTAAGTGTAATAGCGAACCACCCTTTTCCTTGATGGTTAGCCATTGTTAAAGCTCTTGAGCCAGATTCTGCTATAGCAGAATTTAACTCTCCCTTAGATTTATTTTTTGTAGGTTGATCAACATATACGTCATCTAATATATTAACTAAATAATTTTTGTTGCCCGACTTTATAAAATCTACTTCAAACGTATGTTCTGCATAAAAAGGGGATAACCAGTTATTGCCATTACATAAATTATCCAATGCAATTTTTCGTTTAGCTCCTTTATCGTTAGACCCCTGAGCCTTCTTTTTCTTCTTTTTAACGGTACCTGTATCAGCAGCATTAATTGTTGCATCAAAAAACAAACTATCAAGATCGGTAATGATACTGCACTTTTTTTGTATTCTTGTATCGTGAAATAACAATGCAATATTTTCAAAACCAGTACTTCGCATATTTACTATAGTTATACCTAGCTCATCTAAACTGACACCAAAAACCATTTTTACTAATACAGGGATTAATATTTCTTCTGCATCTCCTTCTACTAAAATGACACTTTTAGCAAATAATAAATTACTTCTTATAGCATCTAGATAACGTTCAACAAAGGTTATTTGTGACCCCGTTAAACCTGTAGAAGGTTGAAATGCAACACACCCTTTTTCTGTTTTAGAAATGATATTAGAACTTTTAATTTTACTAACTTCAGAAATATGTGTTGAATGTGTAGAGTATATTATTTGTGTATTATCATAATCTATTTTAGAAAATAAAGATTTTTGAATATGTGTATGAATATGAGCTTCTGGCTCTTCAATTAAAAGGAAATTAGCAATAGATTGATTTGGTTTTTGATAGTGAAATTCCAATAACTTCAGAGTTAAAAAAATTAAATTAGCACCACCAAGGCTCATTTCATGAATACCACCTTCATAACCATCATCAGACTCATCTACAAATAATTTTAAAGATTGAAACAATTGTTCTGCTTCATCCGATAAATCAGACTTTATTGCAAAGGAAGAAGGTGAATAAGTATCACCTAAGGCGTTATTGATTGTTTCTTTTATATCTGTTTTTATATCTTTAACATCTGAAAGTTGTTCGATTGAATTGTTCAAATTACTAACAAGTTGAACAATTGGGTCAAACTCGATTTCATTAATTTCATCACTCTTTAATTTTAATAATTTATACAACGGATTAGTTCTATTATTTCTAAAGTCTGAAACAACATCTCTCAATGCTTTAACAAAGGTAAAAGATACCTCGTCAGACATTGATAAAATATTTGGAAGTGACACTCCAATTTTTGCTAAATTTAATTGAGTTGGAAATATAACGTTTTCAAAATCTCCGACAATAGCCTTGTAAACATCAGGATCATTAAAATCTGACGTACTTTTTCCTGTAAATATAGTTTCGTAATCAGAAATTGTTATTTGGTTTAAGAGGGAATCTAATGAAGCTTGATCTCCATGGGGCAATTCACCTAAAGCTTTTCTTATGTGAGCTTTAGGTCTAAATATTAAATTGTAAGTAGCTTTATTTACCGCCTGAACGCCTATATTGCCAATGCCATGTATAAACAAAGCTTGGCTTACTTCGTCTTCAGCGATTTCTTCAAACTCAGAACTAATAATAATCCAATGACCTTTCCAATTACCTAATTGTCGGCAAAAGTCATTCTCACTTAGCTTTGTAGCAGCTCTAGGTAAGCTATTATCTAATAACAACCTTATTGCACTAAATATATTCGTTTTACCAGATCCATTTTCACCTATTAACGTATTTATACCTTTTTGAAAGGATAGTTTAGCGTTTAAAAAGTTTCTGTAATTTATTAGTGATAGTTTTGATATATGCATCGATGGAAATTCCTTTGCCATTATTTATTCTTATAGTTACCTGCCTACTCAAATATATTTTTTATAGAGGTGTAGCTATATATGATTTCGAAATTGGCTTTGATTTTAATGCTGTATCCTGCATAAATCGATCTATAAGTTAGCTTTTAAATTTATAAAACGGGGGCGGAGAAGTTAGTTACTAACATTTACCCCCCCTCTTTAAATTATCAGTTTATTTACTTAATCTAACAAGATAGCTTTCTGCATCAGAAATTGATTATTTTGATAAAATGGTACATCGGTATCACCCAATATTGTTGCAGGTATATTGGCTAATTCAGCTAGATTATCCATTGGAACAATAACCACTTTCGCGCCATTCTCTGATAGCATTGTTACTTTATCTTCAAAGTTAATTGCTCGTTCAATAGCACCACCAACAGATATGTTACCAAGCACTGCAAGACCTGCTTTAAGGTTCTTTTTATATAATGCTGAAACTATAGAGATATAAACCGCAGAGCCAATACCAGACGATATAGAGCCACCTAGCAGGTTACTTACCTGTATTGTTATATCAAAATGTTTCAGCGAGTGTTTTTCACTTAAAATGGTTTTTTCATTACCTTTAATATATTGATAAGTGTTTTTAATGTTTTCTTTAACTGCTGTATTGCTAACACCTGTTATATTAAGTTTTCCAGAGCCACCAACTGCAATAGCTTCTATTCTAACTAACGCTACATTTTCACCATCACTGGTACTTGTATAACAAACACCTGCTGGTAATGGAGTGTTCTCAATTAAATGGGATCCTTTATCTTCTGGTAAACCAACAAAGTGTTCTTCTTGGGTTTCTTTATCGATATAAGAGAAGTTTGTATCCCAAAATTCCATACCACCAATTCGTTTTAATTGTTCTTTAACCCTTCTACGCATTTCTAAAGCAATCTCAAGGTATTCTCTAACATCATCTTTGGTGTATTTACCGTCAGGGTGCATTAGCTTAATAAATCCAGAGACAGTTTTTTTAACAGGTTTAGTATCACGGGTTTTTAAATGAGCACCAAGTGAGAAAAACTCTTCAATAGCATCGGTATAGGTAACTCGTTTAAATGATTTTAATACCTCAGAGAAGTAATCAGTACTGAAACCAAAGTTAGCTGTAAAATGCTTAGGAGCGAATTTAATCATTTCCCACCCTGGTAAGTAAAAATGAATACGATCAAGAAATGCGGTGTCATTATTTACTTCATCAGATAATGGGCTAAACAAATGAGATGTCTGCAAAACCGTTTCTACGGGTTGGTTAATGTTACCGTTGAATATTATAGAGGCACTTCCTGTAATTTCTCCACCTGCACCAGCACGAGAGAATGATCCTGATTCCATGTAATCTTTCATCAACGGAATCGCATCACGGTCTTTAAATATTTTATCTGTAGCTTCATCGAAGCAAATAGCATCCCACTGACCTACTGATCCCACTTTACCTGTTGAACCATGCACGAATAGCTTCGCAATTGTGCCTTGCCCACCAGAAATCAGCACCGCATAAGGTGTTAATTCTTTATAAACAAATGATTTACCCGTAGAGCGAGGACCAAGTTCAATAAAGTTAAAGTTAGATTCAACCATTGGCAATAAGCGTGAAAGCAATAACATTTTAACCCTGTCAGTTACACCTTCAGCCGTAGGTTCATAACCACAACTTCTCAGTAACAGGTTTAGCCATTCTTCTTTATTAAACTCACTACGCTTGTTAACTATTTTACTATTATCAAATGTAGATAATTGAATCGGCTTTATATCTGTTATTACAAATGGGTAGATATTAGAGCCAATTTTAATGTCTGGATCATATTCAACATCAATAATTGCCCAAATACCGCCCATCAATATTTTTTCATGATCTTTAACTAGCCTATCGCTAATATTTCCGTTTTTAATATTACTGTTTTGTAACTTAGCCCAATAAATATCCTTTTTAGAATCAAGTTCTACAGATATTTTATCGATGATTTTATAACGACCTAATTCTCTAATTTTAGAGTGAATTAATGTGCTTTCTTCAGGGTTTACGTAATGTTCTGAAAGGATCTTTTTAACATTATCCATTCCTTTTTTAATTTGTTCATCGTCATCAGTTGAACAAGAATTGGCTATTAAATATTCCAAAACAAAAACAGGAACATTTGCCCCTATTTTTATAGAGCTAACAAGATCTTTTTTAACTACTAAGCCACGGAAATGCTCTAATAACTTTTCATCTAATTCATTTAATACTGGCATTTACTTATCCTTATGGGCTAAAACAAGCCACCTAAATCGCGGTCATTGTTTTTCTTTACAATAGCCTTGTCTAATTGTTCTTTTGTTAACGCATCAAGCAACTGAATTTCAATTTTATTATTACCATCAAACGTATATTCTTTGTTGACTGTTTCCCCTTGTTTAAGGGTGAAAACATCACTCTTGCCAATTTGCTCTTTTCCACAGAACTTAACTAAATAAACTTTTCGTTCCATTTCAAAAATATTATCTTCTGAATCATCGGATTGAATTTTTAATAAATACAGCTCTCCAGATACATTTTTCAGATCTGCTTTGTTAATAAATTTAGCGTTAAGTGAACCACCTGTTTCTGCTGTTCTCTCCCAACAAAAGTAAGGTGTTATTAACTCTTGAGGTGCGGCACCACCATGAGCAAAACCATAAACGCTTGGTGTTTTAAATGGATTCATTGTTCTTGAGAAGTAATGGTAATTAAACTCTTCATATTGCTTTTCAATTTCAACATATGAAGTAGCCGAATGTTGCTTATCTACTGTACGTATATAACGTTCAGCAACATAGTTTTGGCCATTTAATGTAGGTGTTATTTTATCTGCATCAGTTAACATGCCCGTTAAAACAAAACCATGATCAGTAATTAAAAATACTTTTTGATAACCACTATTTAGTAATACAGCTATTTGTTGAGCAAAAAAATCAACACTTTCAGGGAAGTACTTTAAGGCTTTGTTATTAAGCTTATCACCCATATCATCAATATCTTTGTAGGTGCAAATAAGATACTGACCAGAACGGGCTTCAGAGTTCACTTCGTCTAACCTAACATAATCAATTTCAGTGCTTGGGTTTTGCTTAGTGAGGTATTTTTCACGCTTATTTTGTACTTTATCTACCATGCCATTAGCCATGTAGATACGGCTCATGTTGTTTACCGTTAGTGAAGGTAAATCAGCCATAATAATGTCATTGGTAAATTTAAAGTTATCACTTACCTTTTTAGACACTTCACAAGCCAGTTCATAAGCAACACCATCACCGACAATGATTGCTGTTTTTTGACTATTCTCATCAATAATACGTTGCAATATACCTGTTTGATTCTCTTGATAACCTTCAATATATTTAAACCATTTATCAAAAAACACATCGACAAAGTGTTTATAAAAATCTTGATAAGGTGCCAGTATTTCAGGGTTATTTAAAAATTCTGTATATAAATTTCTGATAGCGGTATCAAGCTTATGAAAATGCTTGGTATAAAACTCAATACATTGTTCTCTGTTACTTAAATAGCCTATATTTTTATCATCAAATTCTAGAAGTACTTTTATATCAGCCCAAAAGTTTATGTTTAATGATTGTGCTTGTTTAGATTGATCACGCTGGCTAATTTTAGCCAAGTAATTAGGCAATACCGCTTTATTGTTAATATCTTTACCAATCGCTTTCAGCCATTGTTCATCAATCAATTTAAATGGATGATTTACATTAATGTTCCAAATATCTTGATTGCTATTTAATGAATTAGCATTACTATTCTTGCTTAAGTAGTTGCTGAGGTATTTTTCAAATGAGCCGTCATGCTCTTTAGAATTTAGCCATTGAACATACACAGACTCTAAAACGGGTTCACAATCATTACAGGCTAATCCATCAAACATTTTGGCTACTATTTCATCCGCTAATGTTTGTGCTGGTTTCACTATGTATTCTTGACCTAATAACTCATTCACTTTCTGGTAAAAGGTTGTGAGTAACTGATCATCATATTTTTTAGTAAAAAGAACAGGATCATGAATAAAAGGTAGAAGTTCTAGTTTCAAATCAAATATTTCTGATGAGCCTTTATGGCATAAGTCCATCCAATACGATAAGTCTTTGCCAATACTCATCTTAGCCGCAGTGATCAATTGATCTTTGGGTAAGTTAATATTTAAGTTTAATGCTTTATGCACTTTAGCTTTTATATAATTTTCTAAGTGACGAATATCTAAACAGCCATTTACTTCGCAATACTCACGAATGTACTTTAAATCACCTTTAGCTAAGTTTGTATAAATAACATGCTTCGTGGCTGACGGTTGTTCTTTTTCAATTAAATACTTTACATGCAGCTCTTCAATTTCTGAATTTGCTTGATGAACATTAAAGGTTTTATTTAGTATATCTAATATAAACTCAGCATCGGTATGTTCATCAATAAATACCGCAACAATGTTTTTACTAAAGATATTTTCGAGATCTTCTTTTAACCATAAATCAATCATAATGAGTTCCGTCTACCAATCTGCATTTAAATATTTTTTAAGTTGCCCTGCGTTTAGCACATCATAAGCAAGCATTTTCTTTTTCTGTAAAGGCGCAATGTTTTTACATACACCATCATCAAGAATAGGGTCGTAACCTTCTTCGAGTAATTCATCTATTTTAATTTTAAATGCTTCTATTTCTTTTAATTGCTTAAATATTTTATCTTTTTCATTTTGAGCATCAACTGATTCATTATTAGCTAAATCACTTTGACGATTCATTAACGCTCGTTCTCTATGTTCGATGTAAACAGAGCGGATACGCATCAGGTTATCTCGACTCCACTTATATATTGTTATGTAACAATCAAAGCCTTGCTCTGTTCCAGTAGTTAAATGCCAAATGAAAGGTGTTTTTGGTAGATACATAAATAAATTAATATGTTCAGATAACTCAGCAAAAAAATATGCATTCACAAAGTCATTAATAGACCGTCCAAGAAGAGAATCAAAATTAGAATATTGAGACATGGCAAAACCTTTCTCGATGAATTTTTCTTCAATGCGCTCTAATAGGATTTTTTCTCCCGCATTCGGTACTAGAGGAATAATCCCATCTTCATCTTCAATCAACGATTCTCTGATAATATCTATTAAAAATTCGAGACATAATTTACTCAAACGTTTTTTTGGTATTGAGTTGCTTCTCATAAACCAATACCAAACATTAATAGGGTTTATTTGATGCCTAATGCAAAAATCATCAAAGTTATTGTTTCCTTGATATAATGAAGCAAACTCATTCTCAATAATTGATCGTTCTTCCTCTGAAAAGTTTTTTTCAGGTAAATTTTCGATAAAGCTCGCTATATCACTATTTATATTACTTTGCTCATAATTTAAGTAGGAAGATTTAGCCATTTTACAAACAGGATAATTACCAATATCTTTTCCATCTTTAGACTGGATTACATTTATATCGTGATTTGATAGAGAATAAACTTTAAATATTACTTCGTTTATTAACGCTTCAGCTATCAAAACTTGAGTTTGTAAATGATTTTCATATGATAAGTAGTTTTTAGCTGATTCTTTAATATTACCAGTAGAAAATGAGCAAAGTGGCGACTGCACAAAGTCTCTTTCAGTAATCCTATATCTGCATAGTAACCTTTCGACCTCATAACAATACTTACTTAAAGTTGCTACAGAACGTTCAGACTTTTCATCGGGAGATATAAATGGAATTCTTTTTAAGTCCCCTGGTTGTTTATTGACGGTTGGATTTAAACAATCAATAATATATAAGACTAACTTAGAGTTTAGTAACCCCATCAAGTAGTCATAGTTTTCATATTCTTTTGATAGAAATATTGAAGAACCTCCTATATCAAACAAATGATTTTTAGGAAGTTTTCTTAACGATATTCCTTTTGAGCCAGAAGCAGAGTACGTCAACCCTTCTTTATAATAGTATTCTTGAGCATGTAAATCTTGCCCCCTTTCAATTAAAAATCTTTGGAGCTTTTTACCCTGTTGCTCCCAATCAATAACAAGCCAAATATTTCCATACCATTTTTGAAATGGTCCACCTTTAGAGTATAAAACCCAATGTTTATCAGGAGTTACATCTTCATCCTCGGATAAGATTTTATTATTATCTACTTCCCACCAAAAACGCAAAAATCTATTATTATTAGAAGTTTGAATGCCTGCTCTAACATCAGCTTCAACTTCAATTAGGCTTTCTGTAAATGTTTTTCTAAATGCATCAGATATCCAATAAATAAATGGCCATGACTTAATTTCCTTTAATTTATCCTGTTCAAGGTGATATACATGCTTATCTTCTTTATTTACTAAATAATTTTGATATATGTCATCAAAGATACGTCCTTTCTTTGTATAATTATGATAATACTTAAGATCAAAGTAGATTCCTTGCTGTTCTGAACTTTGTCTTTCCAAAATGTACATAACAGCATCAACAGCTACACTGCTTAATTCAAAAACACCTCCGCAGCCCAATTCAACTAATACACTTACATTAGAGTTATTTAATATAAACTTTCTAACATCTTCAAAAGTTTTGATATACATGAATGTACGAGGATGTATCATTGCTATTTTTCCATCAATAGCAATCAAATCAAAACACCTACTTATAAATGTAGAATATAAATTTGTATGAAACTTCAGCGGTTTTTTAAAGTTCAGCTCTACAAACTTTTTGAGTTCTTTGCCAAAGTCACCGCTATCAGTATATGGAGGATTTGCACAAGCAACATCGTATTCAGTAGTCAATAATTCCAAAAAAGTAATTGCATCACGCGTTTTACTCGCAATAAAAGTATCTGCATCAGTACTAGCAAATTGTTCAACTGCATTCTTTAAATTATTGAAGAATTTTTCTGTAAAATCTTTTTGTTCACGTATGTCAGCGTCAGCGAATAAATCGAGAACTTTATCGCCTTGTTTGGCCTCTAACTCTTTTAATTTCGCTTTTAACTTTTCATCTAAACGAATGAGTGAACCAAATTTATAGGCATAACGAAGATCATTCCATATATCTTCAATCAGTTCTTTTTGGGTATTGTCTAAACTACCACTCTCTTCAAAAATATGACGCGCTTCATCATATTCAGGTAAGTAAAAATCTGAAGAGACTACCTTAAAATTAAAACTACCTTTAATAAACCTGCGCTTCTTACGGGCTTTAATATATAAGCCTAATTGTGCTAGTTGAATCGCACGATCATCTAAATCAATACCGTGTAAGTTATTTTCAATAATAAGTTTTGGAATATCATCTTCATCATAGTCAGCATCATAATTTTCAATTTGATCTATGTATAAAGCATAAAAAAAATCAAATGCATATAATAAAAAGTTACCTGAACCCGATGCAGGGTCGATTAATTTAATTTCATGTAATGGCTTAGGATCTCTTTCTTGAATTTTAGGCGCATTGGCAATTTTAAATTGATTTTTAATATCCGATTCTGGATACATTTCAAGGTAAAGTTTACCTAATGAATTTTCTACCAAGAACTGAACTACCCAACGTGGCGTATAAACTTGCGATTGCAGAGAAACTTTGTCGTATTCTGTTTTAGCTTTACTCTCTTTAAAGGCTTGCTTCTTGGCATTATTATAACTTTCGTATAACCAACCGAGTACATCATCACTTTGCCAAATATCATCTTCAACATATGAGTCTTCTGCGATTACATTAAAGGCTTCTATTATTTCATTTAACGATATAGCGTCAGGTAATAATGCATAGGGGTACTCTTTACTATAAAGCGGTAAAGAATCACCTAATTCATTAAAGGCATGTTTAAAATAATCTCGAATACCTTCTAGTTCACTTTCTCGGTTTTCAGGATACTCTTCCAACCACGCTTTATGACCAAATGAACGACCACCATGTTCAGCTTGTTTAGTGATAATTGGAGGAAATAAATTAGCTGATTCCATTACTTTTACTGCCGCTAGGCGGTTAAATAAAGTAAAGCTTAATTCATCAAGTAACTTTTCTCTGGCATCTTGATAACAGCCTGTTTCACCAATATGGTTTTCAAGCATGACTTCAAGATGCTTACGTTTATCGCGTACTTGTTCAGGTAACTTTTCAAGTTCTATTTGCTTATTAGCACCAATACCTAACCTTGCAAATTGCTTATCAAAAGAGGCTGAGATTAGATTGCGAATTTTATCTACATGCTCTGAAAGTTTCATGATTCAGCAGTTCCCTTGCTTGGATTAGTATTAATTGAGCTAAGGTCTAACTCTATTTTTTCATCAGGCTGTGCAGATGCTAACGCGCGTAATTGTGCTGTTAAAATGTCTTTATATTCTTGTACTGTCATATTACCGCTTGGTATAGAAAGCTTCAGCTTACGAGGTGCTTTAGCTTGCACAGGCTTAGGTGCAGGAACAGGTTTTCCAACACTAGGTTTAGCTCCTTGTGGTGGAACTGGTGCAGATGTCGGCTTAGGCTGCGGAGGTGGTTCACTGACAAAGCTATTTTCAACAATCAATAAGTCGTTTTCTTTTGAAGGAACTAACTCAGTACTTGTTAATATTTCAGATAATGAAAAACCACTGTTTTTGCAAGAGATTGAAAAACCTAACTCTGGCTCTGTTAATACTCGATCTTGGCAATATTTTTTAATCGTATTTAGCTGAGTAACGTTATGAGTATTTAAGTTTTTAGGGTAATGCGTATTTAACGCGCTATTGGCTTTATTTACTTTAATTAATAATGCTTCACATTGTATTGTTAAATTTTTGCTGGCTGCATTCATTAGCTTATAATAAGCATCTTTTATCTTTTGCGCTTGCTGTTGAATTGCGGAAAAGTTTTTTACCATGTCTTGCTTGTATAAGCTTAAAAGCTCTTCGCTTGCCGAGTTAATTGTTTCATCAACGATATTGGCTTTTATTAATTCAGCAGCAACTGTTTCAGCAAAATGTTTAAATTCATTAACTTTTGTATAGTTTTTCTTAATGAATTTTTGCGCTTTTAATACTGTTTGAATAGCAGCTTTATAAACATCAGAATTTGTTAATAAAAACTCTACTTTTTCTTTGTAATTGTTTTCGGTTACTTTGCTAGAAAAGTCTAATAGTGTGTCTTTTTGTAGGGCGACATTACTAAACAATGTTTCAAAGTTATTAACTGAGCTGTTTAATGTTGAGATAGCCGTAATAAAATGATCTGCCATATAGCGAGTCACTTCAGCTAATTCATAATCGTTAGTGCTCCAATCAACTTTTTTGCTGGTGTGCTTTTCAATGTCAATTTCCATTAACAACTGAACCGCTTGATTTTTTTGAGCTGACGATAAAGACTCTGTGACAGACTTAAAAGAGGCTGATTTAAATTTAGTAGTATTGGTAAAAGCTTCATGCACTGCTTTTTGGTCGTGCGACATATACGGGTCGCCATTATACTTAACCGCTAATTTACCAGCTCTAAGCAACACAGCTAACGTAGAAACTAACGTACCGAAAGAATACCCCCAAGGATCATTTGAAAAGTCAGCTTCCATTGAACGTCCATCAACGTGCCGTGACTTTATCTTGGCCGTTAACTCTTCAACCACTTTAAGGTGCTCACCCGTAAAATTACCGTTAGAGTCGAAGAATTTAAAATCATCACCTGAAAAGAGCTTATGTAGATCTTCTTTTCTATTGCTGAATATTTTAGTTACCAAGCTTTCTGATAATTGTGTTTTAAGCTGTTTGAAATAAATATTTTTAACTAGCTTACGTTGGTTCTCTGTAATTGTGCCTTTGAATGTATCTTCGTTAAGTAAGTGTTCATCGAATAAATACACTAACGTAGAGTGCTTATAAGCACTGTCGATTAAAGCACGAAGATCTTTTTCTTTTTCTTCTTTAATGGTTTTAAATTCACCAATAATTCTGCGTTTATCAATATCTGACTCTGTTGAGTATTTCTCTTCCATCAACTGATAACGATGAATTTCAGCAATGAGCTTATCTATTTTTGCAAAATCTTTGTTGTCAGGAATTAAAGTAATTAAGTCCTTATTTAATTGAGTTTCTAATTTGATGTTCTCAATAAAATCTTGTCTGTCATCACTGATATTAAACAAACTATAAGCGGTAAGTTTAAGGTTTTTATTACCACCTGCACCACATAGTTCATCATCTTGATCAGATAGCACACTGAATTTAAAACTTGTATGACCATCGTTAAATGAGGCTATTGGATTAAACGTTTTATAGTTTTTAATAAAATTAATTAAATCACGTTTTTTAGTAAACAGCTCAACGTCAAACTCTTTCATTTCATCAAGTAATTTACCTTCAAGATCTGAAGTGATCTTGTAGTTATTATTTGATAATAAAAGAACCTTGGCTTCTAACAATATTGTGAGAGATTTTTCAATTTTTGGCTTAATACCGTAATAGTCATTTACGTCTGCAATATAACTTTTAGTAATATTTTCAATCGTTGGTGCGACAACTTCTGAATCAGCTAATAGGTGAATGGTTTTAAGTAACTTCTCACCATCAATGCCTAATTCACTTTCATCCAGTATTTTTTTAGCTGTGTGGTATTTATTAACTAAATCTACAGGTGGAGCTGTTTGTGCTTCACTACAAAGCGCATGACCTGTAGTAAAAGAAAATAAGCTCTGTTCACGCATTTGTTTACGCAGCACATCAAAGGTGGTGATGATCATGCCACGCGCTGCAATTTGTGTTGCAACTAAAGCGTTAGAGCTAAATAAGAACTTTTGTAAAATATCGAATTGATACTTATGAAACGGGTAGTAAGTAGCAAATTCATGAGCTGATTTTGTTTGTGTAGGAAATGACGATTTTAAATTTGTTGCATCAGAAATAAGACCATCGTTTTTATTATAATATTCTACAAGTTGGTCGAAATAACTGTCTTTCTTTTTCAATAATCGACTACGAATTATGACATCAACTTCAGTCGATTCGAGATGGATTTTAGTTTTAAATCGGTCTGTTACTTTAGTCAAACTGCTTCGAGTAACATTTGCATTATTGATAACACTATCTAGCTTTTCTTGAGCAATTGCGATTGTCCAAACTTTACTAGAAATACTCGATAATGCTTCACTGATAGCTTCAAGGTCTAGTAATGAGAACTTATTCTGACTAATTGCTTCACTGGCTTCATCAAATACAAAGACTAATGTTTCATCCGTTTGGAATTTAAGATAACGCTCTAATTCATCTTTAAACTTTACCGCCGAAAAGCTCTCAATAGCTTTAGTATAAACATCTTTTGTATCTTGGTATTCAACCTCTGAGTAGCCCATACTAATAAAGATTTTACGCATTACACGCGCTACTTGCCTATTACTTTTCTTCAGTTCACTCCATTCTTTACCTTCAAGATCCTTAGCTTTTAATTTGAACTCTTCATACTTT
>Ga0105358_10000759_pt1 | contig 16682 bp, 16 predicted proteins | sample GOMGulsemesocosm_5_FD_83509 | JGI IMG/M metagenome (GOLD analysis project Ga0105358, IMG submission 83509) | Methane-oxidizing microbial communities from mesocosms in the Gulf of Mexico - GOM15C Gulf of Mexico | ecosystem: Environmental > Aquatic > Marine > Cold seeps | place: Gulf of Mexico... | reverse complement strand
GCTAGTGCGAACGTATCGTCGTTAGCAATTATAGTTTTGCGGCTTTTTACCAGGCAAACCGCCCCTGGGCATGCACCTTGGGTTTCGTGAATCTTGTCGAATCCTAGATCCGCCCCAAAGTTTTACTTTTCTATTAATAGGCTAACTATGCCTATTAATTACATTATACAACGCTTAATTTGAATAGACAACGTGGTATTTTTTAACCAATTAGCGGTCCAAATTTTTATTTTTCATTATACGCCCTTTATCAACAGCCCATTCTCTGTCTTTTATGTCGGAGCGTTTGTCATGATCTTTCTTACCTTTACCCAGACAAAACTCAAGCTTTACCCAACATTGTTTCCAGTACATAGCGGTTGCAATCAAAGAGTAACCGTCACGTTCAACAGCCGCAATTATTTTTTCGAGCTCTCTACGGTTAAGTAATAATTTTCTATCACGATTCGGGTCACATACAACGTGACTAGAGGCAGCATTAAGCGGCGTTATTTCAGCACCTAATAAATAGGCTTCACGGTCTTTAATATGTACGTAACAATCAGAAATGTTTACTTTACCACTTCTAATACTTTTAATTTCCCAACCTTGTAAGCTCATTCCGCCTTCATACTTGTCGGTTAAGCTATAGTTATGCCTCGCTTTTTTATTTAAAGCGATAGTATTACTGTTGGAGCTTTTTGATTTTTTCTTAGCCATTTTTTTTCCACGTGTCGCTATAAAAAATAAGAGGTTTTCTCTTCTTTGCCATCCTTTATTGTAAGAGTGACACAGTAAACGGCAGTTATTATACGTAGAATGCTACGCATTTATATGAGAATTTTACTATTAGCAGAAAAATTACTAGATTTATACCAAACCAAATAAGTTTCTTCCCAACTCAGAGCTTTATTTGAAGGATAAGAACAAATAAAATTTGCGATGTTCTAGTCACTCTAAATCAAACAAATTTGTGCCGTTATTGTGCTACAAATGAGCTCCCAAGGGCTAGTTTAAAAGGCTTCTATGCTGCGTTATTGATTTTGATAAGGGAACAACCATTTTCAGCAATAAATGCCTTGCCTATAAGCCTTTTAATTCTCGCTGAGTGAGAACAAACTTAATTGGATTGGTATAATGCGCTTGGTGGTATGTTTTGGTATGATATTGCCAATTTTTTATTGAGGTAAAACGCAGAATGCCATCCATAAGTCGTAGCGCACTGGTTATGTACAGTGCTGAGCAAATGTATCAATTAATTAATGATGTTCTCGCTTACCCTCAATTTTTACCTGATTGTAGTAATAGTAAAATAATTTCTCAAGATGAAAGCTCTGTAACAGCGTCATTATTGGTGTCTAAAGCAGGTTTGAAAAAGTGGTTCACAACAAAAAATACTCTAGTATCTAATCAACAAGTGACTTTAACGCTCGTAGATGGACCCTTTAATAGATTACAAGGGCATTGGTTACTAACTCCATTATCAGAAGAGGCTTGTAAAGTTAGTTTAGAACTTGAATATGAATTTTCAAATAGAATGTTTGATCTTGCCTTTGGTCGTGTTTTTAATCATATGACGAATAATATGGTGCAGGCATTTACTCAACGAGCTAAGCAAGTATATGGAGTTAATAGCTGAAATGGACACAACACATACAAATAACGCTACAATTCAAGTTGAAGTAGTTTATGGTTTAGCACATAAACAAAAGCTATTATCTTTGCCCGTTAGTGCAGGGATAACGGTTGAGCAAGTTATTATTGAATCAGGGATTTTATCGCTTTTTACAGAAATTGACTTAAAAGAAAATAAAGTCGGTATTTGGAATAAAGCAGTAAAGTTATCACAACTTGTAGAAGATTTAGACAGAATTGAAATTTATCGTCCTTTAATTGCTGATCCCAAAGAAGTAAGAAAGCGTAGAGCTGAAAAGGCAAAACTTGAGGGCAGGGCCGATAAAACAACAGGTGGCCGGGTAAACCCTTTAGCTAAAAAAACTTAATAGTTTTGAAATAATGTTTCGTATCCGTATAGGAATATACTAAATAAAAACGGCATTGTTGCCGTTTTTATTGGGTAAGCTTTTTTAGTGACCAGCACGTTAGCTCTGCTTTTTATTACTTGGTCTTACTATCGTCTGTAGATACAGGAGCATTAAAAGGGATGTTAAAGTTTTCTGATAATTCAAAGTCACCTTCAGCCGATATTAATTTATCATCTTCGAATTTTATAGTGAAACTTTTTTGCATATCTAACTTTTTGCTAGTACCTGATTTGAAACGATAAACATAGTTCCAAGTGTCATTATTAAAAGTATCAATTAGCACCGGGCTACCTAGAATGAATTTAACTTGTTCTTTAGTCATACCCATTTGTATTTTATCTATACTCTTTTGTTCAAGATAATTTCCTTGTGGGATATCAATACGGTAAACCCAGCTTGAACAAGCAGAAAGCGATAGAGCAATGGTGATAATAGTGGTACGGAGCAACATGAAATTTTACTTTCCTTTAGTACAAGTTAGTACAAGTTAATACAAGTTAAAGTTAACACTCCAGTAATAACACTTGAAGTGTGAGCAGGGATAATAACTAAGCATGGCTATAGATACAAAACTATTTTTCATAATTTTATTAACTTGCCAATAATTCCTGGGCATTAGCTAAGCTGTGTGCTGATATTTTATCGCCTGCGAGTAATCGCGCTATTTCTTGGATGCGATTTTTCTCACTTAGTTCCGTTACTTTTGTTTCAGTGTGCTCACCATCAGTTAATTTACTAACAAATAGTTGTTGATGCCCTTTGCAAGCAACTTGCGGTAAATGGGTAACACAAATTACCTGAGTATTTAGCGCCAATTGCTGTAATTTTTTTCCTACCATCGCAGCTGTAGGGCCACTTATACCAACATCTACTTCATCAAAAATGAGGGTAGGGGTAACAACCTTATCCGCTAATATAACTTGCATTGCTAAGCTTATTCGAGACAACTCACCACCAGAAGCTACTTTGTTCATTGCTTCTAAGGACTGCCCTGGATTTAAACTTACTTGAAAATCGATTTTGTCAAAACCGTTTGTTGAAATATTCATTAATGCATTTTTAGCACTGTTATCAGTATCATTACTCTTTTGTTCTATAGCGATGTGAAATTGTCCATGTGGCATATTGAGTTCTTGCATACTCATCGTAATGAGTTCACTTAATGCGTTGGCTGCCTGAGTTCTTGATGATGATAAAGAAATTGCTGCATCGTGATAATATTGCTGAGTTTTTGAAATTTCATCTATAATTGAGTTTATTCTAGAGTCATCATCAGATATTGCGGTTAATTCTTGTTTTAACGCTTGATGAAAAGAAACGAGGTTTTCAGGAGGTAAACTGTGTTTTTTGGCAAGTTGCAAAGCAGTGGAGTAGCGTTCTTCAATCAGGGAATAAGCTTGAGGATCTAGTTCAAGTTCTTGATAATAATGCTTAAGATCTACGCTGGCTTCTTCAAGTTGTAGTTGAGAATCATTAAGGATAGATGCTACATCCTTCAGTCTAGTATCAACTTTGGCTAAAGAGCTGATATTTTCGCTACATTGTCTAAGCAAGTCTAATACGTTATAGCGCTCATCTTCAGCCAGTGTTTGTAGTGACTGTAAAGTGGTATCAAGTAAGTCTTGGGCATTGGAATGACGTTTATAATCACTCTCAAGTTCTTGAAATTCATTTTCTTGTAAGGAAAACTCATCTAATTCTATTACCTGATATTGAAGTAGTTGTCGCTGTGCTTCACGTTGTTGTTTATTTTGCTGTAATAAAGTTAGTTCTTTGTTCAGCTTATGCCATTGTTGATAATAGTGTTTTACTTCATCAATAAGTGGTTTGTGGTCGGCGTATTCATCAACAAGTTTACATTGCTGACTTGATTTTACTATCAGTTGGTGATCATGCTGTCCATGAATATTGATGAGTAACTGGCCTATTTCTTTAAGTTGTACCAAAGGAACCTGACTACCATTGATATAGGCTTTAGAGCGCCCCTCAGCTGAAATAACTCGTCGTAATATACATTCACTACTCGATTCTAGTAATAAATCATGCTGGGTTAACCAATGTTGTGCACAAATATTGTTTTGTGTTTCAAAAGTAGCGGCTAGCTCGGCTTTTTTACTGTTAGGGCGAACTACATTAGTCGTTGCGCGTTCACCTAAGCAAAGGCCTAAGGCATCTATTGCTATTGATTTACCTGCACCTGTTTCGCCGGTAATAGTAGTCATGCCTGATTGCCAATCAATATCTAGTGAGCGCACAATGGCAAAGTTTTGAATGTTTAGTTGTAAAAGCATAATGCGGCACCAACTTACTGTATAAATAACTAGCTGTTAATTTATACAGTAAATTTGTTTTTTGCAAGGTGTTTCTGATAAAGAGTATAAGAATTAGTACTGATTGTTTACTTGTTAATTAGTTATTTTTAACGGTTAACTCATCATTAATGACTAATAAAGTTTGTTACCCCAGCTTAGTTTATTACGTAATACCGTAAAATAATTATGATCAAGGGGGTGTACCAAGCGAATGGTGCATTCGCTTTTTCTGATGATGACTTCATCGCCTGGCATGACAGCAAGAATTACATGACCGTCACAGCTTACTTGTAAGCTTTCCTGATTTTCATTGGCTAATATTAGTTTAATTTCACTATCACCATCAACGACAATTGGTCGGCTAGTTAATGTATGTGGAAACATAGGCACTAAAGATAATGCATTTAAATTAGGCGTTAAAATAGGGCCACCAGCAGACATTGAGTAGGCTGTTGAACCTGTGGGTGTTGAAATAATCAAGCCGTCAGAGCGTTGGCTAAACATAAAGCAGTCATCAATATAAACTTCAAACTCTATCATGCTTGCTACTTTACCGGCATGTAGCACAGCTTCATTAACTGCACTATTAGAGCTTTTTAGTTTACCGTGTCGGTAAACTTCTGCTTCGATAATAAAGCGCTGTTCCGAGCGGGATTTTCCGGCTAAAATTTGCGCTAAAGGTTCAATGATATCGTCAGGTGAAAGATCAGTTAAAAAGCCTAAATTACCTCGGTTTACACCAATAACCCCTATATCAAAACAAGCTAAAACTCTAGCTGCACCCAACATATAGCCATCACCACCCACCACAATGGCTAAATCAGCTTGTTCGCCAATGTCTGTTAATGAGCAAGTGGTCATTTTTTTAATGGCAATTGAGCTAGCGACTGGGTTTTCGACTAATACCTGATAATTATTATCAATTAAATACTGATGTAAGGCGGTAATAGTCGCATTAGCACCTTGATGATTGGGTTTACCGATAAGTCCGATTGTTTTAAATTGTTGAGCCATAACAAATATTTCGTAGTTTTAATCTCTATAGGGGAAGTTTCCCCCTATTTGCATGGCTTGTAAAGTTCACTTTTGATAAAATGTTTTTAATTTAGTTTTAAATTCAGCTTGAATCAAACAAGCTAGACCCCATAATTAGCAACAATGTTAAAGTTTACCTAGATTTAATCGGAGTTTTTCATGACAACAGAGTCAACCACCAATAATGCAGACCAAGAGATCTCACCTGAGCAATTAGCAGATGAGATAGTACAACAAGCTGAAGAGCAAGTAGAAGAACAACATGAGCATGCGCATGAAGTAATTAGTGCGGAGCAAGAGCGCATTAATGAATTAGAGTTAGCTGTTGCCACTGCACAAGCTACTGTTAGTGACCAAAAAGACTCAGTTATTCGTGCTAAAGCTGAAGTTGACAACATTCGTCGTCGTTCTGCACAAGATGTGGAAAAAGCGCGTAAGTTTGCGCTAGAGAAATTTGCGGGTGAAATGTTAACTACAGTTGATAACTTAGAGCGTGCTTTGCAAAGTATCGATAAAGACGATGAAAGCAAAAAAGGTGTTATTGAGGGAATTGAATTAACCTTACAAGGTTTAATTGCGTCATTAGATAAATTTGGTGTTAAAGCGGTAGATCCACAAGATCAACCGTTTAACCCTGAATTGCATCAAGCGATGTCAATGCAAGAAGTACCTGATGTAGCACCAAATACTGTGATAGCAGTAATGCAAAAAGGTTATGAATTAAATGGTCGATTGATTCGCCCAGCAATGGTGATGGTTTCTAAAGCTGCACCTGCAGTAGATACTTCAGCATAATAGTAAAGACATCTTGTTGCTGTATCGACCAATTTATGTGACAAAAGTACAGAGTGATTTTCGTCAACTCTGTACTCTTTCCTTGAAATTAAATCATGCAGTTTAAAGCTGACTACTCTGTTTAAGCTCATTTAGCTAAACATAAAATCCGTTAATGATAATTAGTGGATTTTTTTTTGCTTTTAATACTTTGAATTTAGAATAAAAACACTTTTATTTACATTTTTCTATTGAAAAGCAATTTGCTGACCCCACTTACTATTTCAACAACAAATTAGATTTAACTTTTACTTAGGCCGTAATAAACGGCTTAATAATCAAACAATGAATAGGAGCTCCCAAGATGGGCAAAATAATTGGTATTGACCTAGGAACAACTAACTCATGTGTGGCTGTTTTAGATGGCGACAGTGTACGTGTTATTGAAAATGCTGAAGGCGACAGAACTACCCCTTCAATCATCGGTTATACCGCTGATGGCGAAACATTAGTAGGTCAACCTGCTAAGCGTCAATCAGTAACTAACCCTGAAAATACTTTATATGCGATCAAACGTTTAATTGGTCGTCGTTTTGAAGATGAAGAAGTTCAACGCGATATTGAAATAATGCCATTTGGTATTGTTAAAGCTGACAACGGCGATGCTTGGGTTACTGCACGTGATAAAAATGTTGCACCACCACAAGTTTCTGCTGAAGTTTTAATGAAAATGAAAAAAACGGCAGAAGACTATTTAGGTGAAACAGTCACTGAAGCTGTTATTACGGTTCCTGCTTACTTTAACGATTCACAACGTCAAGCAACTAAAGATGCTGGCCGTATTGCTGGTCTTGATGTAAAACGTATTATCAACGAGCCTACTGCTGCTGCCCTTGCTTACGGCATGGACAAGCAAGAAGGCGACAAAGTTGTTGCAGTTTACGATTTAGGTGGCGGTACATTTGATATTTCAATCATTGAAATTGATGAAATGGACGGCGAGCACACATTTGAAGTACTAGCGACTAATGGTGATACGCATTTAGGTGGTGAAGATTTCGATAACCGTTTAATCAACTATCTTGTAGCTGAATTCAAAAAAGACCAAGGCATGGACTTAACGTCTGATCCTTTAGCGATGCAACGTTTGAAAGAAGCAGCAGAAAAAGCCAAATGTGAGCTTTCTTCAGCGCAACAAACAGATGTTAATTTACCTTACATCACTGCTGACGGCTCTGGTCCTAAGCATATGAACATTAAAGTAACTCGTGCTAAGTTAGAGTCTCTAGTTGAAGATATGGTTAAGGCTACATTAGAGCCGCTTAAAAAAGCGCTTAAAGATGCTGACTTATCAGTAAGTGACGTAAATGACGTTATCTTAGTTGGTGGTCAATCTCGTATGCCTATGGTTCAGAAAGCGGTAACTGATTTCTTTGGCAAAGAGCCACGTAAAGATGTTAACCCTGATGAAGCTGTAGCTTCTGGTGCAGCAATCCAAGCGGGTGTTTTATCTGGTGATGTAACTGACGTACTTCTTCTTGATGTTACGCCATTATCATTAGGTATTGAAACGATGGGTGGTGTGATGACTAAAGTTATCGACAAAAACACAACTATCCCAACTAAGCAATCGCAAACGTTCTCTACTGCTGATGATAACCAATCGGCAGTTACTGTACATGTTTGTCAGGGTGAGCGTAAGCAAGCTTCTGCAAACAAGTCTCTAGGTCAATTTAACCTTGAAGGTATTGATGCTGCACCACGTGGTACGCCACAAATCGAAGTAACTTTCGATATCGATGCTGATGGTATTTTGCATGTTACAGCAAAAGATAAAAATACTGGTAAAGAGCAAAAAATTACGATTAAAGCTTCTTCAGGTTTATCTGATGAAGAAGTAGAACAAATGGTAAATGACGCTGAAGCGAATGCTGAAGCCGATGCTAAATTTGAAGAACTAGTCACTGCACGTAACCAAGCTGATGGCATGGTTCATTCTACTCGTAAGCAAGTTGAAGAAGCGGGTGATGATTTACCAGCGGAAGATAAAGAAAAAATTGAAGCAGCATTAACTGAGCTTGAAGAAGCGATTAAAGGTGATGATAAAGAAGCAATTGATGCAAAAACTCAAGCGCTAATGGAAGCATCTGCTAAGTTAATGGAAATTGCTCAAGCTAAACAACAAGCTCAAGCTGCACCTGAAGGCGCTGAACAAGCAACTGATGCTGGCGCAGCGCCAGAAGATGATGTTGTTGATGCTGAGTTTGAAGAGGTTAAGGACGACAAGTAAGTCAGTTAAAAAGCTTGTTGCTAGTTCGCTCCATTACGACGTTGTCAGTACTCACTTGGTAAACCAAGCTCCGTGCTTCCGCCTTGTACTGAAACTAACTAGCTTAAAGCTTATTTAACTTTGCTTTATAACGTCTTTTTAAAGCGTCGATATTTCTCGGCGCTTTTTGTGTATAAGAAATCAGTAATTAATTTTTAAATTGGTGCTGATTTTCTTGATTTTTTTCGGACTACTTCTAAAAAATGAAGAAAATTAGTCTCAATCAACTTGAAGTAAAGAAGATTTATGTCAAAACGTGATTATTATGAAACGCTTGGTGTTTCAAAAAGTGCTGAAGATAAAGAAATTAAAAAAGCCTATAAAAAGTTAGCGATGAAATTTCATCCTGATCGTACCCAAGGTGATAAAGCCAAAGAAGAAACTTTTAAAGAAATTCAAGAAGCATATGAAATTTTAAAAGACGATCAAAAACGTGCTGCTTATGATCAATACGGTCATGCTGCTTTTGAGCAAGGTGGTCATGGTGGTGGTGGCGGAGGTCATGGCGACTTCGGTGATGCATTTGGTGATATCTTTGGTGATATCTTTGGTGGCGGTGGTCGCGGTCGCGGTGGTCGTCAATCACGCGCGCAGCGTGGCTCAGATTTACGCTATAACGTAGAGTTAAACTTAGAAGATGCCGTTAAGGGTAAAAGCTTAGAAATTAAAGTGCCTACATATGTTAGCTGTGAGCCGTGTGATGGTTCTGGTGCTAAGAAAGGCACTAGCGCTAAAGCGTGTAGTACTTGTCATGGTCATGGTCAAGTACAAATGCGTCAAGGGCTATTTGCCGTTCAGCAAACCTGTCCAACTTGTAGTGGTAAAGGCAAGGTTATTTCTAGCCCTTGTACTTCATGTCGTGGTCAAGGTCGTGTTGAAAAAACAAAAACCTTGTCAGTTAAGATTCCAGCAGGTGTAGATACCGGTGATAGAATTCGTTTATCTGGTGAGGGTGAAGCGGGTGAACATGGTGCTCCAGCGGGTGATTTATACGTACAAGTCAATGTACGTGATCACGAAATTTTTGTTCGTGATGAAAATCACTTGTATTGTGAAGTGCCTATTAGTTTTGTTACCGCGGCATTGGGTGGCGAAATAGAAGTGCCTACATTAGCCGGTAAAGTTAAACTTAAAGTACCAAAAGAAACGCAAACGGGCAAAATGTTCCGCTTACGTGGTAAAGGTGTTAAATCAGTTCGTAGTTCATCTACTGGCGATTTAATGTGTAAAGTGGTACTTGAAACGCCAATTAACTTATCTGGTGATCAAGCTGATTTATTACGTCAATTAGAAGAAAAAATGGGTAAAAGCAGTAAAAAGCATAGCCCAAAAGAAACAGGTTTCTTTGATGGTGTGAAAAAGTTTTTTGACGATCTAAAAAGTTAAGAGTTGAAAAGCTAACAATTAACTATTAGTCAGTAACATCCTAAATAGCCACAAGAAGATAATGCTTCTTGTGGCTATTTTTTTATCTTGAAATTAGTGATTTCTACTTCTGACGTTCTACGAAGGTACGAATCGAATAAATTAAGATAAAAAGTAACAATATGGCAATTGGAAAACTTCCTCCGTGGCTTACTTCAATAACCTCAATATAGGGCTCATCATAATCAGCACTTTCCAATGATAAAGCATATAAGGCATTACTGTCGTCAGAGCTATAACTTGCCACTGTATCGCTATAACCTACTTGGTATAAATCAATTAATATATCGTAGTGATCTGCAGAATAACCGGATAAAAAAGTAGTTATAACTTCATATTCATCTAAGTCAGTCTCGCCTTCTATGAGAAAGTTATCAGTGGTGTAGTAGTGTGTCCAAGGACCGCCATTTTTACTTATATATAATAAAGCATACACTTCACCCAATTGACTTGGTGTGTAACTATAAATGTCAGCATCAAAACTAACGCTAAAAGTTTGGTAAAAACCATCACTGTCATAATCATCTTGTAAGTAAGTCGTTGCACCGTAAATAGCAAAGTCTGCATAGTTACTGTAGCTTTTACTGCGCGCTAACGTTGACGCTTTAGATATTTTGTTTTTTGTATTATTGAGTATTTCAGTTCTTGCTTTACCTGTCGCTTTACCAATATGTTGATCAACAATGGTTGCAGTTTTATTTTTATTGGCAATTAAGATCCTACTATCGGTAGTAAGGTTTTTAGATAAGTCCCCAAATGAAATACTTGTCCGCTCTTCGGCAATTGCATAACTGCTAACGATTATGTTTGCTAGTAGTAGTATGCCTACAACGCTCTTGTTGATAAAGTTTTTAGTCATCACATTGTCCTATTAAGGTTTACTTGCTGTTTAGGCTATTAAAGCGCAATGAAGATGAATACTGGCTGAACATTTATGGCGTCTGCTATTATTTAATTACATGCCTATGTAGTTTACTCAGGATTTCTTTGTGAACGTCATCTTCGAAGTCTCTGATCGAAGATCCATTGTGCTTTAGACACTGGATCCCCGATTAAAACACCTCGGGGATGACGATCCTGAGCCATATGCATGTTTAATTATTGTTTAGGTAATGTTCAGCGGATGTTCAGTTGCGCAGGAGTATTATTTTAAATAAGCTATAGCTATTAATGTCAGCACTCGGAAAAAATAATGAAATTTGCTTTATCTTTAATTATTATTTTGTTCACTACTTTTACAATTGTTTTTTCTGCACACGCTGCAGCTCAAGCAAGCTATGCCGCAACAATAAGCACAATGAAAGCTAATCAGCAAAGTAGTAAGCAGCTACGGGTTAAAAGTACCAAACATGCAGCTCAAATAGCTCAACGCCGTTTTGGTGGTAAAGTACTGAAAGTACAAACGCAAAAATCAGGCTATAGAGTTAAGCTGATTAAAAAAGATGGTCATATCATTTCTATTTTTGTTGATGCCAAGTCTGGCCGAATTAGTGGGCGATAAGATTATGCGTTTATTGCTAATAGAAGATGACATTGCTCTACAACAAAATTTAAATAAACATTTATTGGCGGCAAATTATTTAGTTGATGTTGCTAGCGATGGTGAAATAGGGTTATTTCAAGGATTAGAATATCCTTACGATGCTGCAGTAATTGATATTGGTTTACCGATTATTGATGGCATTACTGTTATTAAATCTTTACGAGAAAAAAACATAGCTTTTCCTATTCTTGTGCTTACTGCACGTAACAGCTGGCAAGATAAAGTAGCTGGCTTAGATGCAGGTGCTGATGATTATCTGACTAAGCCCTTTCATGGTGAAGAACTACTTGCACGCTTGAATGCGCTTATACGCCGCTCGGCAGGACAGGCTAGTCCACTAATAAAAAATGGCCCGTTATCTATCAATACTAAAAGTTTGAATGTTGAAGTAAATAACCAAGCAGTAAAGTTAAGCAGTTCTGAATATAAATTACTTGAATATATGATGTTGCACCTTGATGAGGTCACATCGAAAGCGGTATTAACTGAGCATATTTATGATCAAGACTTTGATCTAGACTCTAACGTAATTGAAGTGTTTATTCGTCGTTTACGTAAAAAACTTGATCCAAATAATGACTACGGTTTTATCGAAACGCTTCGTGGGCACGGTTATAAATTAAAGCGCTACTCTTAACGATGAAAGCAATAATGAAATCAAAGGCAACTACTGCTCCTTTTTGGCAAATAAACTCATTAAAGGTTCGGGTACTATTAAGTACTTTAGTGATGACTATTGTTATGTTGCCTGTTATTGGCCTCACGTTATCTAATGCTTTTGAACGGCAATTAAGTGTTGCACTGGAAAAAGAACTTACTGCCTATAGTTACTCAATTCTAACCGTTGCAGAAGTAGATGGACGTCAATTGTTAATGCCTGAATATCTGTTAGAAAATCAATTTAATATTAGTCAATCTGGCTTATATGCTCTGATAAACTCACTACCTAAGCAAAACTCTCAAGCTGAAAAATTATGGCAATCACAATCACTGTTAACTCTGCCATTACAGGCGCTATCTGCTGAGCTTATCCCGTCACCAAAAGTCGGAGAAAGTAGCTTTTCAGGTATTACCCTTGAAGGCAGAAAGCACTTACTTTATAGTTTTAGTGTTAGTTTTTCAGATAATGCCCAGCCTTTTCCTATCACCTTGCACTTAATTAAAGATCAAAAAGACTTTTTGCTTGCCTTAAGTGATTTTAAGCAGCAATTATGGAGTTGGCTTATTGTGTTGATGCTGGTATTTATCATAATACAAGTTGCTTGGTTATTATGGACACTGAAGCCATTAAAGGTCTTAGCTCATGAATTGGCGTATATAGAGCAAGGTAAAAAAAGTGCATTAGATGCTAGTTATCCACTTGAGTTGCAACAAGTTACTTCGCAATTAAATACTTTGTTATTAACAGAGCAGAATCAGCGCAAGCGTTATCGTAATGCTTTGTCAGACCTTGCGCACAGTTTAAAGAACCCACTGGCTGTTATGCAAAGTGAAGCGAGTTTATCAAAAAGTGCACTTCAGCAAATTAGCTTGATTAATAATATCATCGAGCATCAATTAAAAAGAGCGCAAAGCGCTGGAGAGTCTTCATGGCATTTAGGGGTATCGGTGCAGCCGTTATTGGATAAGCTGATTGCCAGTTTGATGAAAATTTATCAAGAGAAGCAATTAAGTTTTACCGTGAATGTTGATAAACATACTTTATTTAAGGGCGATGAAGCCGACTTGATGGAAATGCTAGGTAATCTTATAGATAACGCGTGTAAAGCAGCAAAATGTGCAGTTACGGTTACCGTTAAGGCAAACTATAAACAACTAATGATAACTGTAGAAGATGATGGTGTTGGCATTGAACCATCACAACAACAAGCTATTCTAGCGCGTGGAACAAGAGCCGATACTTACCATGCAGGCCATGGTATTGGTTTAGCCATAGTGCGAGATTTAGTGAGCAGTTATCAAGGTCAGTTACTTATTAGTACTTCGACATCACTTGGTGGCGCAGCTTTTATGCTCACTTTTTATTATTAGGTTTAGCTGTTCAGCTTGCGTTCAGTTTGCTCTTGATATTCTTATAATGAGTTAATGGTTATAAGGATTGTCACAATGAAAAACGTCATATTTTATCTTGGTTTATTTTTTAGTACATTGGTGAGTTTTACCTCGACAGCCGAGCAAGAAGCACAAACATTTAGCGATGCAGAGTTGGCTCAAATGCTGGCGCCTATTGCTTTATACCCCGATAGTTTATTAACACATATTTTAATTGCCTCAACATACCCTATTGAAATAATAGAGGCTCATCGTTGGTTGCAAAAAAATGACAATCTAAATACTGGTGAAAAGAATCGATTATTAGAAGATCTTAATTGGGACGCCAGTGTAAAAGCGTTAATTCCATTTGAACGTGTTCTGAGTCGATTGAGCGAAGACTTAAGTTGGACACAATCACTTGGTGATGCTTTTTTGCAAGACGAATCACGGTTGTTGCTCAGTATTCAAACGTTAAGAAAAAAAGCGAAGCTAGCAGGTAGCCTTAAAAAAATGGATAATATGGATATTGATTATGAAGATAATAATATTAGTATTGTGTCGCGAGAAAAAGAGGTTGTGTATGTGCCTTATTATGATTCTCGTATGGTCTATGGTTCATGGTTTTGGGCGGCATACCCACCGGTTTATTGGCATCCGCATCGCAGTGCCTATGTAAGCCATTATCGTCCTTTTTCTTGGAATGCAGGCGTTCATATTACTTTTAACTATTTTTTTAGCGCTTTTCATTGGCATAATCGCCATGTGGTAGTGGTTACCCCGCATCGCTCGAATCATCGATATTACCATCAGCGCCCACGACGACTAATTGCTAATGGTGGTTATGCTAAGCGTTGGTCTCATCAACCTTCTCATCGAAAAGGCGTTGCTTATCGAACAAAAAGAACCAGTAACAAATATTATAGTAAGCCTGTAGGTATTAACGGTGCTACTAAGCAATTAAACAGAAGCCATCATAACGTTAAACAAAGGTTACATGCTTCTAATCATTCACAGTACAAAGCAAAACATAGCATAACGCATAACGTAAAGCATAAAGTTAACCGTAAGGCTAATCAAAAAGCTAATCAGAAAGCTAAACAAAGGTTACATGCTTCTAACCATTCGCAGCACAAAGCAAAACATAACGTAAAGCATAAGGCTAATCATAAGGTAAAGCACAATAACCTGAAGTCTCGCCAAGTGTCTAAACATTCAGTGTTTAATCAGAAAGAGCATAGTAAAAATGCTCGTCAGCATAAGCAGAGTCGTCAAGTCAGTCAGAAAACAAGAAAACAGAAGCCACATACAAATAAACGTGTTGCTTCATCAGCAAGAAAAGATCAGCACCGAGTTACTAGAGCTTCAAGGCATAAAGCCTCAAACCATAAAGGTGTATCAACACAAAGGCATCATACGAGCATTGCGAAAAATAGAAAATAAATAACGAGGTGCTATTCTTGTTGAAAATCAGGCAACACACCACTGCGGCTATGTTCAAAAACTAATGAAGTTTCCACTGTGGTAACTTCATCTCGTGAGGTGATTTTTTTAAAAACAAATTGACGTAAATGTTCACTGTCTTGCACTGACATATGAATATAATAATCGTAACTGCCACCCATATGATACAGGTTTAATATCTCTGGGTATCTTAATAAGTCATCGCGAAATTTATTCACAATTTCTTCAGAATAAGGCTGTAATCGTATAGCGGCAATGGCTTCAATATTTCCACCGATGGTCTTTAAATTAACATCAATAAAAGCGCCTTTAATTACCCCGTTTTGTTTAAGGCGTTTTACTCGTTCTAAGCAGGTTGATGGAGCAATACCTATTTTAGCGGCTAATTCTTTATTAGTAATGTCAGCATCATTATACAAGAGAGTTAAAATACGAAGGTCGATATTGTCGAGTTTTTTCATGACTTGCCTATAAAAAAAAATTACTGTTAAACTTATTTTAATACTACACTTAATTAACCTTACTAAACCAGAGGTAAAGCAGGTTTTATGTATTTATTTCGTTTATATTGAAATTATCCGAATTTTTACCGAATCACACTTGTTTTCAATTTAACTGTTGCCTTGATTATTAGAGATGACATATTATGTCGCTTCTAATAGAGATTATTAAATTTTATTAATTGTAATAACAAAGAAAAATATAAAAGGAAAAGTATGGCTATAGCAACAATAGAGACATTCTTAAAGAAAGAGTCAGCCAGTGGCATTATTTTGATGTTTGCTGCGGTATTCGCAATGATCATTGCTAACTCGCCTTGGGTTAGTTGGTACAATTTATTGCTTGATGTACCGGTGGTTGTGGCTATTGGTAGCTTTGAAATAGCTAAACCATTATTACTCTGGATAAATGATGGTTTAATGGCGCTATTTTTCTTTTTGGTTGGTTTAGAGTTGAAGCGTGAATTTTTAGAGGGTGATCTCTCAAAACCTGGACAGGTGACTTTACCCGCGATTGGCGCTGTTGGCGGCATGGCGATGCCAGCGATGATTTATGTTGCGTTTAATTATGACAACCCAAGCGCACTTAATGGTTGGGCCATCCCTACAGCAACTGATATCGCTTTTGCTTTAGGTATTTTAGCGATTATTGGTTCGAAAGTACCTTTGCAGTTGAAAGTGTTTTTAACCTCATTAGCTATTTTTGATGATTTAGGTGCGATTATTATAATTGCCTTATTTTACACTGAGCAGCTATCTATGCTATCGCTTGTAGTTGCTGCAAGTATGATTACTATTTTGTTAGTGCTTAACAAGAAAAATGTTACTAGCACGTCCCCATACATATTTATTGGCATAGTTTTATGGGCTGCGGTATTAAAGTCAGGCGTACATGCAACCTTAGCAGGTGTTATTTTAGCCTTTTTTATTCCTATAAAGGGTAAAGATGACGAGCCATCGCCACTGAAATCGTTAGAGCATAACTTACATTCTACCGTGGCCTTTATTGTGCTGCCTATTTTTGCATTTGCAAATGCGGGTATAAGTTTTGTTGATGTTGGTGTCGCACAAGTGATGTCACCTGTGCCATTAGGTATTATTTTAGGCTTATTAGTAGGTAAACAATTAGGTGTTTTTGGTTTTTGTTTTATTGCGATAAAACTTGGTTTTGCTAAATTACCAGAAAATGTCAATTGGACATTACTTTATGGCGTATCTTTGATCTGTGGTGTTGGTTTTACTATG
>Ga0105358_10000758_pt1 | contig 16690 bp, 14 predicted proteins | sample GOMGulsemesocosm_5_FD_83509 | JGI IMG/M metagenome (GOLD analysis project Ga0105358, IMG submission 83509) | Methane-oxidizing microbial communities from mesocosms in the Gulf of Mexico - GOM15C Gulf of Mexico | ecosystem: Environmental > Aquatic > Marine > Cold seeps | place: Gulf of Mexico... | reverse complement strand
CCTCAAATTGGCACAAAACTCAGTATTGTGCTCTTGGGCGATATGCAGCACTTTCCGCTAGAAACGCGCCCTCCTCTCTCCAGCGCCTTTAAACTGTCGCATTTTCCCGTCATGAACGATTGGGAAAACCTTAAAGCAGCTCTTAATTTGGTCGCTGTCCAAAACCCTGATTTAGCAAGCTCGATCCTCAATTCTCGAATACCATCCGCCAATACACAACTTGGTTCGAGCCTTCTCTTTTTACTGAGCGCCCTAAATGTAGGAAATATAGACAAATGGCTAGGTCAAGATTTCCGAAGAGCATTAGACACAAGCGGACATCACGACCTTTTACGAAGGCTGGATGACGATTTTTCATTGCTGGCAAAATCGACTACAGATCCCGGAGGTCAGGACTGGAAAACACTCGCATTTCCTTTTTTTGATGGAGAAGCTTTACGGCAATTGAAAATGTTCTATCGCCGTAGGGAAAGTGAGAAAAATGACAAAGAAGACGATTCCACTCGTTTCGTCATTGAACTAGACTTGTCTAAAACAGGGCCCGTTCAATTGGATGGCCTTTTTCATAAATCACGGTTTGATCTGGTTTTCCGAACTCAGCAGGACGTTCCAGCAGAGCTCAAGCAAAATGTTTTTGACATTTTTACCAATAATCTTGAAATTACTGGAATACAAGGAAGTTTAGTCTTCAAGCGAGCTATCCCTTTTCCTGTTCATCCCACAGAAGAATGGGAAAATAGCACAGGTGATATTTTCAACGCTTGAAGATTTAAACAGTTTTTCTCCGATGCATTTCTATTGAAACGGCATCCATTTCTTCCTGAAGCCTCTTACTTTGCAACTCTTTTAGTCTGCGTATACGCATGTCTTCAGAAATTTCGTATTTTTTTAGCTCTTCGAAAATACCGGCCACTTCTTCTCGAGACTCAGCAATCCTTTCGTCAGCATCAACAATGCTGGCGATTAGATTTTCTCTTCGCTGCTTTGTTATTTGTAGATAGTTAGTATAGGCAAAACGCGTATCAATATCTTCAGTAACAACTCTTTGTTCTTCCAATTTATCGCGGTCAAGCTTTGCCAACTGATCCTTAAATCCAGCAAGCAAATTTTCCATATCTGTAATAGCGCGCCGTTTTTCGTCCAATTTCCATTTTTGGACACGGATAAGATTACTCATTCCCCTCATTTTTTACTCAATCCTCCGGCTCATTCTGAAGCAATTCAATATATTCCAAGATAATTTCTTCAGTGATATTCGTACTTGGATATTTTTCTTTGATTGCTTCAAAGATTGCGTCTGTTTTATCACCTCTGCCATAACCTTCAGCGATAAGTAATTTAATGTGATCACGTTGCGCATGCGTCTTGGCAACAGCAATCCGTACAGCGGAATCCTTTGCCTCTAGTAGTTTTTGCAACGCAACCATCTTTTGGGGATGAGACGGTAATTCGTCCACTAATGACTGAGCCAATTTATAAAACGGCTTACTGACATTTTGTAGACTCTCTGGCAGATGTCTAAAATCGAAAAAAGATAACATATCTTTGTAGGGCGCCTTGGATATTTTGGCATGCCGTTGAAGAATGCTATCTGTTTTAACCTCTGTACTCATAAGATTATCCTTCCCAAGAAGTAGCCTGCTGTATTTAGTCTGCAATCATACAGTGATATTCTTAACCATTAATTGCTAAACTGGTTAATTTCGAATTCCCTAGTGAATTTCTGTATTTAGAATCCTCGACAACTCGATAAATCCATCTTCTAGACTTGTATTCTCCTCTTTTCGTTGAGTCATATATTTCTCCAACATAGGGTAATAGAAAAGCGAAGCATCAACATTTGGATCTGTCCCTTTTCGATAAGCTCCCAATCGAATCATTTCCGCCATATCTTCATATACTGACAACAACTGCTTCGCCGCGCCAATGATCTGGTTTTCTTCTTCCCCATTACACCCCGGCATGGTTCTAGATACTGATTTCAAAACATTGATTGCGGGATAACGTCCGCGTTCCGCAATTTTACGTTCCATAACTATATGGCCATCCAAAATTCCTCGAACAGCATCTGCGACAGGTTCATTATGATCATCGCCTTCAACCAAGACTGTAAATAATCCAGTAATGGTTCCTTTCCCCGGTCCCGGTCCAGCACGTTCCAGAAGCTTAGGGAGTTCACTAAAAACAGTCGGTGTATATCCTTTAGTCGCTGGTGGCTCGCCGCCAGAAAGGCCAACATCCCTTTGCGCCATAGCAAATCGCGTAACACTGTCCATAAGACACAACACATCTTTATCTTGGTCCCTAAAATACTCAGAAAGGGATAACGTCAAATAGGCCGCTTGCCTCCGCATTAACGCTGACTCATCTGAAGTCGCAACAACAACGATACTTCTTGCCAACCCATCAGGGCCTAAATCGTCCTCAATAAATTCCTGCACCTCACGACCCCGTTCTCCAACAAGGCCAATAATATTAACATCAGATGCTGTGTATCTAGCTAACATGGATAAAAGTACAGATTTTCCAACCCCAGAACCTGCAAAAATTCCCATCCGTTGACCGCGACAACAGGTTACAAAGGAATTCAGCGCACGAACCCCTAAATCAATTTTCTCTCCGACCCTTTGCCTGGAATGTGCTGGCGGGGCCAAGTTCTTTAAAGGAACAGCCGCATTTCCTTTTCGCAAGGGAGGTCCGCCGTCTATAGGCTCCCCCATTGCATTGACAACACGACCAAGCCAACTGGCATCAGGATAAATAACAGGATCTTGTTCAGCGATCAGGGCCTTACATCCCATACCCACACCTTCCAAAGTTCCAAATGGCATTAATAAGGCTCTGTCATTGCGAAATCCAACGACTTCACAAACGACAATTTTGTCTCCACGCGCTAATAATTCAACTCTGCTGCCAATGCTCAAATGCCTTTGGATGCCACCGACTTCTACCAATAGCCCCTGAATACCAGCAACTCTTCCATAAAATTGTTCGGCTGAAATGCGATTTATTTCTGAAATTACACTTAACAAATGAGGGCTCCATAACTCTGAAATAGGCCTGATTCTTGCGGTTCAAGACATAATGCCTGTGAATTTTTAAAGATTGGTAAATGCTTTTGAAAGAGAAAAAATTAATTTAGTTAATTTTTTACCTTGGGCATTAACCATTTATTAGGCTAAAATGTTAACAATGTTAGTTCAGAGGAGATCTATCGCAATGCGGGTACTGTTAATTGAAGACGATAGCTCAATGGCAAGAGGCATCGAATTGATGTTAAATGCCGAAGGGCTCAACGTATATTCTACCGACCTTGGCGAAGAAGGCGTAGACCTTGGCAAATTATATGATTACGACATTATTATTCTAGACCTTGGCTTACCTGATATGTCTGGCTACGATGTTCTTAAAAAACTTCGAACCGCAAAAGTAGCCACCCCAATTTTGATACTCTCCGGAATGTCGGAACCGGACGATAAAGTTAAGGGCCTTGGTTTTGGAGCAGATGACTACTTAACTAAACCCTTTAACAAAGATGAACTGGTTGCCCGTATTCATGCGATCGTTCGACGTTCTAAAGGGCATGCTCAATCAACAATTAATACAGGTAAATTAACCGTAAATCTTGATTCCAAATCTGTCGAAGTTGACGGACAACGCCTGCACTTAACAGGTAAAGAATATGGAATGCTTGAATTGTTAAGCTTGCGCAAGGGAACAACTCTTACAAAAGAAATGTTCCTAAATCACCTTTATGGTGGAATGGATGAACCTGAACTAAAAATTATCGATGTTTTTGTCTGTAAACTGCGCAAAAAATTAGCTTCTGCTACGCACGGTGACAATTACATAGAAACTGTTTGGGGCCGAGGTTATGTTCTGAGAGATCCGGATGAAAGCGGCCACGCAAAAGCCAGTTGACATTGCACGTTACAAGAGAAATTAAAACCGTATATTGGCTCTCATTATAGACAGCCAAATGCGGTTTTTTTCTTTTTCAGGCTTTCAAGATATCTCGCAAAATCTGGAATGTGGAATATCTCAGTTCGACTTTCCACTTCGTGCACTGCGTCAAACAAGTAATCCCATGAATGCAATTCATGCTTCGAAATGAGGCGATGCAACGACAGGAAGCTGTTGGCCTGCACGGAGTGATCGGATGCGATTGGAACAAACTTTTAATTCAGGATTTTTTGCCCTAATAGCGACATAGCAAATATCCTTGAAAATGTTGTCGGCTATCCAGTAGCTGCCATCATGCCGCCAGTTGCTTGCGTGTAGACACCTTTAAGCCCCGGAATTGGTTTTAACTCATCACAAATACCTAATACTGTTTCGGCACCACCCAAGAAGAGCGCTCCATCTGGAGACAGGATCTTATGCATTTGCCCCAATACTTTAGATTTGGTTTCGTGATCAAAGTAGATCAAGACATTCCGGCAAAAAATAACGTCAAAGTTGCCCATTGAACTTAGGTTATCAAGAAGATTAACCTTCTGAAATTTCACCATAGCGCGCATTGAGCTATCGATCTGCCACATCTCACCCATCTGTTGAAAATACTTAATCAACAACTGTATAGGCAAGCCCCTCTGGACTTCGAATTGAGAATAAAGACCAGCCTTGGCTTTTTCCAACACTTCGTTAGAGATGTCAGTAGCAAGTATTTCAACTCGCCATCCAGGCATTTTAGCCGCTTCCTCTTTTAGAAGCATGGCCACAGAATAAGGCTCTTGTCCCGTAGAACAGGCCGCATTCCATATTCTCAAGGTTTTTTTCTTCGCTCTTGTTTCCAGTAACTTTGGAAGCACAGAGTTTTTAAAAATATCAAAGGGTTTTGTATCCCGGAAGAAAAACGTCTCGTTTGTGGTCATTGCCTCCGTGATCTCTTCTTTAAGTCTCTGATCATTGCCACGGCGAAGTTCGTTGGCAAGATCTTCCAGAGTACTCAATCCCCGTTGCCGTGCCAGCGGAATTAACCTGCTTTCCAGCAAATACACTTTTTCCTCTGTCAAGATCAAACCGGATCGATCTCGAACAATGCCACTTAGTAGTTGGAAGTCCTGACTGTTCATGAAGGCCTCCCTGCAATTACGTTTTCAATAGCTGCTGGAATATCATTTAGGGGTAATACTGCGTTACATAACCCAGAAGATGCCACTGCGCCAGGCATGCCCCAAACAACGCTTGAAGGTTCATCCTGACCGATAACATACCCACCTGTTTCCGCTAATATCTCGCACCCTTTTTGTCCATCATGGCCCATTCCTGTTAAGATAACAGTAAGTGTACGGCCGCCATAGACCTCGTGAATACTTTTCAACATAGGATCAACCGCAGGCCGACAATAATTTACAGGTTCGTCCTGTGACAATCGAATGACTACATCGGCCTTTTCTTTAACAACACGCATGTGCCAGTCTCCCGGCGCTAGATATACTCTATTCCCAACGACTTTCTCTCCGTCTATTGCTTCTGCACAAGGGAGGCCGTAAATCTTCGTCAAATGCTCAGCTAAAATGGCCGTAAATGTGGCGGGCATATGCTGAGTAATAAAAATAGGAAGCCTTATTTTTCCCTTAAGTTTTTCAAAGACAGAAAATAATGCCTGAGGTCCACCAGTTGAAGATCCAATAGCGAGAACTTGTGGTAAAAGTGTCTGTGCTGATTTACGTAGAACAATGGACGACCCACGATAAAGGCCTTGTTTAATTGCAGGTTTTGTATCTTGTTTTGTTGTGCTTTGTACAATTTTTGGCAAGACGCCTGTTTTACGGCGCCTTGTCGCACCAAGCGCTCGAATTTTTTCGACTAGCCCATGCTGAAACGCTTCTTTTTCGCCTGCTTGCCGTGTGCTCTCCGGCTTTGGAATATAATCAGCAGCACCAGCTGCTAATGCTTTCATGCTTATATTTGCATTTCTACGTGTGAGAGTAGACGCCATAATCACTTTAACATCTGGGTCCATCGCAATGAGCTTAGGCAGTGCTGTCATACCATCCATTTCGGGCATTTCAATATCTAAAACCACAATCTCAGGTCTTGTTTTTTCAAACTCACGCAAAGCAAAAACACCGTTGCTAGCAGAGGACACAACTTCGATATCATCTTCCTCTTGAAGCCAACGTGTTAAAAAACCACGTATCACTGCTGAGTCATCTACAATCATCACCCGATAAGGATTCTTCATACTTTGTTCTGTGCCTCTATTGATCGAATTCTTCAGTTCTATCACTAGAGCACTCCAACTTGAGAAAATTTGGCTTCAATAATAGCGCGATCAAATGGCTTCATTATATATTCGTCTGCGCCCGCAGAAATCGCTTCCCGAATATGCGTCATGTCATTTTCTGTTGTACAGAAAATGACGACAGGGTCTTTGCCTCCACTTGTTTCACGAAGAGCACGCAAGAAGTCGATTCCGTTCATTACTGGCATATTCCAGTCGAGAAGAATAACATCCGGCATAGCCTTTAGGCACACATTCATCGCATCTTTGCCGTCTTCAGCTTCTAGAATCTCGAACTTTAGATCTTCCAGAATGCGTCGCGCGACCATTCTCACTACTTTTGAATCATCAACAATCAAACATGAAGCCATAGTGTCTATCAACCTTGTATAGTCGTTATGCCGCTGCGTTTGTGCCGACCGCGAAATCTAATAAGCGATCGATCTGAAGTATTACAAGAAGTTTGTTCTCCGTCCGATAAATACCGGAGGAAACTTCACGCCATCTCGCATCCATTGTTCCGGGGTTCATTTCAAGTTTATCTGTTTTTAAACTCAAAACCTCTCCTACGGAGTCAATTAACAAGCTATACGGTTCGCCATGATGTTCCACGACAACACTCATACGCCCCTTGCTCTCATCTGATGCCTCCAATCCGAGGCGTTTACGGACATCGATACATGTCACAATTCGCCCTCGAAGGTTCAAAGCACCTGCAACTTCTGGCGGTGCAAGTGGAATTTTGGTTAGCTTAATACTTCCCAAGACGTCATGGACCTGAAGAACAGGAATTCCAAACATTTGTCCAGCAATCGTAACCGTTACATATTCTTGCATATCACTTAAACTCATTTGGAACCTCCACCAACACGTAAGGTCTGCGATAATGTACTCATCAGGGCGTCTCTATCGAATTTAGCAACATAATCAGAGAAACCGGCTTTCCGCCCTCTATCAAAGTCCTGCTGCGTGGTATGTGACGACAAGGCCACGATGGGTGTGTCCGCCCAACGCTCATCTTTAAGAACTTCTTCTGCAAATTGGAAACCATCCATGCCAGGCATTTCAATATCACTAACAATAACATCAAAGTGCTCGCCATTTTCGCGCATATCAAGTGCTTGAACAGGGTTTTCAGCTGTAGACACTTCATATCCCGCAACAGACAACAAAGGTACAAGCATATTTTGGAAGAAGGGGCTGTCATCAACTAACAGTACTCTCTGGCTAGGCTGATCTGCACCGAAAGAAGTTGTGCTACTGCTTCCAAACCAATCGCCAAAACATTTCTGTAAATAATAACCTACATCAATAATATCGGTCGCCTTTTCGCGAACAATGGCACTACCAATCATACCTTCAGTACTTGAAGCCATTTCCACATTCAGGTGCTCATCAACAATATCTACGATTTCGTCAACGACCAGTCCCATTGTTCTGTCATTATCACTAAAGACCAAGATTGGTTGGCGGCCACTATCTGTAATAGTTGCCTTATCATTAACAGTAATCAAAGGCATGATTTTTCCGCGATACTGAACAACCATCTGCCCATTTGTGGTCTCAATAGTATCAACGTCCACCTCTTCAAGTCGAGCAACCAGCGACAGAGGAACCGCTTTTGGCTCCGATCCACCGGCTCTGCAAATGAGGAGGGCAATTTTATCGGAGTCGGTAGAGACTTTGTTAGCTTCCTCTTCCACAGTATGGTCGCCAACAACATTCTCACCAGATTTTGCTGCAATACCATTCGGATCTAGGATCATAATCACACTTCCATCCCCCAAGATCGTATTCCCGGAGAAGATAGATAGATCACGCAAGATAGGCGCAACAGGTTTCACGACGATTTCTTCTGTATCGAAAACCCGATCCACAACGATACCAAAGGTGTAAGCTCCGACTTGGGTAACGATGATAAATTCTTCGGAGCCTTTAACGGCACTTTGTTCTGCCACTTCATCTGCAGAAGTTTGAAGTCGTAGAATGTCGTTCAGATGGACTAGAGGCAACAATCTATCTCTCAGCCTTAGAACTGGAGACTCATTGATCATTTCAATTGTATTATCGCTACGTCCATCTGTAGAGGCACGCACGAGCTCGACAACACTAATTTGCGGAATGGCAAATCGTTCATGGCAGCATTCTACAATCAAGGCCGATACAATTGCTAAAGTCAGCGGAATTTTGATCGTGAATTTGGATCCACTTCCCTCTTCTGATTTTAACTCAATCGTACCACCGATTTTTTCAATATTTGAGCGGACAACATCCATACCGACACCACGGCCAGAGACATTTGTTACTTTCTCTGCAGTAGAGAAGCCAGCACGCATTACGAAATTCTGAATTTGTTGAGTGCTCATACTCTCTAGTTCAGATTCTGTTGCCAGCTCATTCTCGATAATTTTCTTTTTGATCTTCTCACTATTGAGGCCCCGACCATCATCAGTGATCGTAATAATAATGTGTCCACCTTCGTGATATGCATCAAGAACAATGCGACCTATTTCTTTTTTACCCGCAGCCAACCGTTCTTGTGGAACTTCGAGACCATGATCTGCAGAATTACGGACCATATGCGTAAGAGGGTCCTTAATAAGTTCCAAAACCTGACGATCGAGCTCTGTCTCAGCGCCATGCATTACCAGATCAATTTTCTTATTAAGATCTTGGCTAAGGTCACGAACAATACGGGGCAATTTAGACCAAGCATTTCCAATGGGCTGCATTCGGGTTTTCATCAAACCTTCCTGCAATTCAGTTGTTACATGGCTCAAGCGCTGTAGCGGCACAGTGAATTCATTGTCGTCCATCCCGCGGACCATCTGCAACAATTGGTTCCGAGTGAGAACCAGTTCACTAACCATTGTCATGAGATTTTCAAGCAATTCCACATTCACGCGGATACTTTGATTGGCAAGGGACGTTTCTTTATGGCCGTTGTCTTTTGCAGCTGGGGCAGCGGCTGGTTTCGCTACTTTTGCTGGAACGACTTTAGGCGCAACAGGTTCAGGCATTTCCTCAGCGACAACGACATCATCGTCGGGCCCTGGGGCTGCTGCAAAAGCGGCTTCAAGGTCGGCCTCTGAGACTTCACCGGGCCTAACTTCTGTGCTTTTTAAAATTTCAGGTAAATCGCCACTAGTACCAGCATCGTCGTCATCTGGTCCAGCGGCAGCTGCAAACGCGGCTTCAAGTTCTTCTTCAGTGGCTTCAACATGAGGTTTCACAATTTCAACTGGAGCCGCTTCAGCAGGAGGCGTCCCGTATGCCACTTCGTTCAAACGCCTAATTAAGTCAGAATCGTTTCCTTCTGGCTCCTTTTCAGTCTGTTCCAACGCTTCCAGAACATCTTTAATCACGTCCATGGCTTCCAGAATAATGGTAACCACATCAGCAGTAACATTCAGTTCTTTATCGCGAATTTTACCGAGGACATTTTCGCCTGCATGGGCAACGGCTTCTAGTCGAGGCAGTCCGAGGAAGCCGCAAGTTCCCTTGATTGTATGAACCAATCGAAAAATATTATCAATTTGGCTCTCTTCTTCAGGGTTTTGCTCAAGTTCAACCAGTGCGGCGTCAACTATGCCAATATTTTCATTCGTTTCAGTTAAAAACTCACTTAGCAAATCATCCATGGTGCCGCTCTCTTCCCGCAAATGCAGGTTCACAAATAAAGAAATATTTTTTTTACTTCGCTCGATACAGAATGCTTGAAAGAGGTTAACAAGCGGTTACGCTCGGCAGATGCGGCTTCAGAAAGTAGAACCTTTAGTAAAATTATTTCGATTTACGTATTTCTAAATCGGCATTCAGAGCTAAAACGTGTTTTTTCTGAGAAATTTAGGCAAACTTCCTCGACCTACAAAACGTGCAATGCCGAGGGAGGATAAAATTTGATAACTTAAATTAGCTCTTTCAGCTTGTGTCTCTAATTTCCAAAAAGAAGTTAAAAACTTCTGAACTCAGAGTTTCAGTATGAAAAGTAGTTCACTGACATCCTCAGCCAATTCACCAGCTTCATCTTTTTGATCTTTACTCGGCATTTTGATGCCTAAACTACTGATTGCAAGACCAACCACCCCAACTCGCGTGCGGTTGACTAGAGACAAAATACGCTTTGGCACCCAAACTACCCGACTACTCTGTAACTGGGCTGAAAAATTTCGTCCTTATGCCGACTTAACAGACAAAACGACCAAATCATCTTCGATAGTTTCAATCTTAACTACAAAGCCATTATTTTCGCACAGAGCCATTAAATACTGAGCCCCAACATTTTGAGCAGAAAGTGCGTCAGCATCAAAACCATTTAGAAAAATATTCGTGATTTCTTCTCTCAAAGAGGCTCTGTTACCAGATGCTCTAAGTTCAAAAGCCCACACATCACCCTCAACGGAACCCGCCACTGTCAAATCACCACCGCGGGGCAGAGCACCTGCAGACAGAGCCAGCAAGTTACAAATCACTTTTATGCCGTCTTTCGACATATTTTCTGCGCCACCCGCATCATCAGGCCATATCAGATTTACTTTTCCGTGCTCCATAAAAGCACGACACAAATTTCGAGCATCTCTGAGAGACACCTCCGCACCCATGCCGCCCGCCAACCCATATGCCAATCGGTAAAACTGAAGGCGTGCAGCCGCTTCATTAGCACTCTGGCTCACCAATGCCATTGCTTGCTCTCTCATGTCCGCATTACTTTCATCTTGCAGAAGCTCTACGCCATTATTAATAGCGCCCACAGGACCAATCACATCGTGACAAAGTTTAGAACTCATAAGAGCAGCAAGTTTCAGATCAACCATTTTTTCCTCAGTCATATGAACTAGAATACAAAATTAATTTGGAACACTTTTTGTCGTATTGACAACAGTTTGCTACACTCCCTATGCAACAATCAACTGAGTGATGTAATTATGTTATCGTTTTTTTCTCCCGGCCAATTTGTAAGGCACCCACAAGAACCTGAATGGGGCATTGGACAAGTTCAATCCTCCGTCGCAGACAGAGTAACTGTGAATTTCGAACATGCCGGTAAGCAATTAATCATTACCAGCATGATAGAACTAGTTGCAATGAGTGACGAGGATGTGAGGGCTCATAAAAAGCAGTAGCGATATTTGTAAGGAATGGTTCATGGGTAATTCAAATTCTTTTCTCACAACCCCGAGAGCCCCAGGGGCAAAAAAGCGCAAAGGTCGCTATTATACCAAAGGTCGGCAAGTTGATCCCCAATCCTTGACGGAAATACGCGAACTTTTAACGGGCCAACCCCTGCACAGAAATTTAGCTATCGAGCATCTTCATCGCCTACAAGATGCGTTTGGGCACTTAAAAAAACGTCATTTGGCGGCTCTGGCTTCTGAACTTCATATGGCGCTTTCGGAAATCTACGAGATTGCTACTTTTTATCACAATTTCAAAGTTGCCGATGAGGATGACGACACCCCCAAATTTGTCATTAAGGTGTGTGATAGCCTGACCTGTGAGATGGCAGGGTCTGCGAATTTAGCTAAGGATCTTGCTGGAAATTTTGGGGAAAACGTAGAGATCAGCCACGGCGCCTGTATGGGCCGGTGCGATAAAGCCCCGGTCGTTCGCCTAAAAGATCATTGTGTATCAAATGCGACGCTGGATAAAACAATAATGGAATTTGAAGAATACACCTCAAATTCCATAAAGACAGCGAGTGACCACACTTCTTATGAGGAATATAAAGAACAGGGTGGTTTCACATTTCTTAGCAAACTTTATTCAGGCGGTATCACCTCAGAAGAAATATTAGAAAAGCTCAGAGAAAGTAATCATAGAGGTCTCGGCGGGGCTGGATTTCCCCATCATCTTAAAATTCAGTCTGTCTTATCGGTTCCGGGGCCCAGACTTATGGCCGTAAACGCAGATGAGAGTGAACCGGGCACTTTTAAAGACAGATACTATATGAATAATAACCCTTACCAATTTTTGGAAGGGATGCTCATTGGTGCTGAACTGATCTCGGCAGAAGAAATTTACATCTTCCTTAGGGATGAATATTCAGATACTGCCGACATTCTGAAAGAAGCCCTTGCCCAAATCAAGATCATGGGATTGTCCAAAGATCGCCCTATCCATCTGAGGCGGGGTGCTGGCGCTTACATTTGCGGCGAAGAAAGCGCGATGCTGGAAAGCCTTGAAGGAAAAAGAGCCCTCCCTCGCCACAAGCCACCCTTCCCGTCTCACGTTGGGCTTTTTGGGAAACCTACCTTAATCAACAATGTTGAAACACTCTACTGGCTTCCTGAAATCCTTGAAAAAGACTCTAGCTGGTACTCAGAAAGCGGTCGGCATGGGGCAACAGGGTATAGAACATTCTCTCTTTCAGGTCATGTAAATAAACCTGGGGTTTATCGGACACCCGCAGGTATAACTGCAGCCGAATTAATTGCCGAGTATGGCGGTGGCATAAAAGACGGCCATACTTTCAAGGCATACCTTCCAGGTGGCGCTTCAGGAGGTGCCTTGCCTGCATCAATGGCAGATATCCCTCTTGATTTTGGAACGTTAGAACCTCACGGATGTTTTATTGGATCTGCTGCCGTCATTGTCCTATCCGATAAAGATAACCTCAAAAATGTAGCCCGTAACCTAATGCGGTTCTTTGAGGATGAAAGTTGCGGCCAATGCACGCCTTGCAGGGCGGGCACTGAAAAAGCGATTGAGTTAATGAAAGAGGATCAGTGGGACACTGATTTATTAGTCGAACTTAGTGACGTCATGCGAGATGCTTCGATTTGCGGCCTCGGACAAGCAGCACCAAACGGTTTCATGTCTTTGCTGAAACATTTTCCGGAGGAATTGAAATGACCGAAGGAATTTTATTTTCTCTGGATGGAAAAGAAGTAACCGCCCGAACCGGACAATCGATTTGGGACGTTGCTAAAGAAAATGGAACACAAATTCCTCATCTTTGTCATACAGATCGTCCCTCCTATCAGGCAGATGGAAATTGTCGTGCCTGCATGGTGGAAATAGAGGGTGAGCGCGTTCTTGCTGCAAGCTGCATGCGACAACCGAGCACCGGTATGATTGTCAATTCGGCCAGTGAGCGCGCAAAAAAATCTCAAAAAATGGTCATTGAATTATTGGCAACAGATCAACCAGAACGACAGAATTTTCATAAACCAGATAGCCATTTTTGGAAAATGGCAGAAATTAACAAAATTTCTGAAAGCCGATTTCCAAGCCGTGACATGCCATTGGAGGACCTCAGCCACCCAGCTATGGCTGTCAATCTCGATGCCTGCATTAACTGCAATTTATGCGTTCGTGCTTGCCGTGACGTTCAAGCCAACGACGTGATTGGCATGGCTGGACGCGGCGTTCATTCTAAAATCGTCTTTGATTTTGATGATCCGATGGGAGACAGTACATGTGTCGCTTGCGGTGAATGTGTTCAAGCCTGTCCAACTGGCGCTTTACTTGAAAAAACCATGATTGAAGCCCCTGTGATAGACCGAAAAATTGCAAGTGTTTGTCCCTTTTGCGGGGTCGGATGCCAGCTTACCTATAATGTAAAAGATGACAAAATAATTTCAGTCGATGGTCGAGATGGCCCAGCGAACCAAGAACGGCTCTGTGTCAAAGGTCGCTTCGGTTTTGATTATATCCACAATCCTGAGCGTTTGACTAAACCTCTCATTCGCAAAGAAGGTGTCTCAAAAAAGGATATTGAAGGTCTGGACCCCTCTAATCCGCTCACGCATTTTCGTGAAGCAACCTGGGAGGAAGCTTTGGATGTAGCAGCCAGTGGGCTGTTAAAAATTAAAAATCAGACCGGCCCAGGCAGTCTCGCTGGATTTGGATCAGCTAAAGGGTCAAATGAGGAAGCATACTTGTTCCAAAAACTAATCCGCACAGGGTTTGGGACAAATAATGTGGATCACTGCACACGCCTCTGCCATGCATCCTCCGTAGCCGCCCTCCTTGAGACAGTTGGATCGGGCGCTGTGTCAGCCCCCTTTAATGAAGCCAAAAATTCAGACGTCATTATTGTGATTGGATCCAACCCTGCGGTAAATCACCCTGTCGCAGCAACATTTTTCAAAAACGCTGTTAAGGATGGCACGAAACTGATCATTATTGATCCGCGCCGCCAAGCCTTATCGCGCTATGCGACATACTCGTTGCAGGAAAAGCCCGGATCTGACGTGGCACTTCTCAATTCAATGATGCATGTCATTGCCGAAGAAGGTTTGACAAATGCAGACTACATTAAAGATCACACGGAAAATTTCAGTGCGTTAAAAGAACATCTAAAGGAGTTTAGCCCTGAAGCGATGACGACAAAAACGGGAATAGACCCCGATACCGTCAGGCAAGTGGCAAGGCTTTATGCCAACGCGAATGCCGCCCTCATCTTCTGGGGCATGGGTATTAGCCAGCATGTTCACGGAACAGATAATTCCAGATGTCTCATTTCTTTAGCCTTAATGACTGGTCAAGTTGGCAGACCCGGCGCAGGCCTCCATCCACTTCGGGGACAAAATAATGTTCAAGGAGCCTCTGACGTTGCCCTCATCCCAATGTTTTTACCAGACTACCAATCTGTTGAAGACCCGGAAATACGAGCTCGTTTTGAAAAGACATGGGATGCGCAGATAGATCCTGAACGCGGATTGACCGTTGTCGAGATTACCGAGGCAATACACGAAGATAATATTCATGGCATGTATATCATGGGTGAGAACCCGGCCATGTCTGACCCTAATGTTACCCATGCAAGAGAAGCCTTTGCCAAGCTTGATTTACTTGTGGTCCAAGACCTGTTTCTGACAGAAACAGCAGCCTATGCTGATGTCATTTTGCCCGCATCCGCATGGCCTGAAAAAGAGGGAACTGTTACCAATACAAACAGGCAAGTACAAATGGGACGCCCCGCAGTTCCGTTACCGGGCGACACACGGCAAGACTATTGGATCATCCAAGAGATTGCCAAGCGGATGGGACTGAATTGGGATTATACGCATCCAAAAGAAGTTTTTGGCGAAATGACAGGGGTCATGGATAGCATTAAAGGCATAACCTGGGAGAGGTTAGAGAATGAAGGTGCCGTGACCTACCCTTGCGCAAGCGAAGATGATCCAGGCAAACCAATTATTTTTGATAACGGCTTTCCAACGGCCTCTGGTCGCGGCACATTTGTGCCTGCTAGCTTGATTTCCCCTGATGAAGTACCTGACAAGGAATTTCCAACTGTTCTCACGACGGGAAGATTGCTTGAACATTGGCATACGGGGTCAATGACCAGAAGATCCAAAATACTGGATGCGGTTGAGCCCGAACCGATTATTCAAATGCCTCCCGCAATGTTTGAAAAATTGGGCATTTCACCCGGTGATTTTGTAACGGTTCAATCTAGGCGCGGTCAAATTGACATCCGTGCACGGGCTGATGGTGCAGTCCAAAAAGGAATGGTCTTTATTCCTTTCTGTTTTGCCGAGGCCGCGGCAAATGTGCTAACAAACGATGCCCTAGACCCAGATGGAAAAATTGCGGAAGTAAAATTCTGTGCCGTACGGGTTTCAAAAACAGTTTCATTAGAAACAGTGTGATTTTTAAAAGTGGATGTTCTGTGAAAACGATTGGTATTCTTCAAACTGGCTTTCTTGAAGGCGAAATGGCTGAACGGCATGGTCAATTCCCTGAAATGTTCAAAAAATTACTCGGGGAAGACACTTTTAATTACAGGACATATGCCGTTGCAAAAAACGAATTTCCCAAGCATCATGACGAGTGTGACAGCTGGATTGTGACCGGTTCGAAGCATGGCGTGTATGAAGACCACAATTGGATTCCTCCCCTAGAGATTCTAATTCGCAAATTGAAGGCAAGTGACCGGCCAACTATTGGTATATGTTTTGGCCACCAAATCATGGCACAAGCACTTGGTGGCAAAGTTGAAAAATCGGATAAAGGCTGGGGTGCTGGACAACAAGAATACCGGCGAAAAGACACCACAAAAAAGATACGTCTCCTGGCATTTCACCAAGACCAGGTAACGCAGCAGCCACCAAATTCAAAAATTATCTATACTTCTGATTTTTGCGAATTTGCGGGTCTCGAATATTCACCAACCTGTTTCTCTTTACAGCCTCATCCTGAATTCACCATCGAGTTGACACAAGACCTTGTGGATATGCGTCGAGGTAATGTCATGCCTGAAGAGGTAGCAATCAAAGTGCTAGATTTATTGGAGCAAGAGAACGATAGAGATGAATTTGCAAAATTTATCCGGGACTTCCTAAATAGATAAGAGCGGCCTCAAACTTCGACCCAAATTAGTACTTTAGGATTATTTAATATTAAAGCAGTACACTCTATTCTAAATACGGTAAATGCTCGCTTGTTTTGAGCGGCATACTTGGCTGATGAGGATGGCAATGTCTGCAAGCGCATATAAGCAAGTATTTTACT
>Ga0105358_10000755_pt1 | contig 16731 bp, 11 predicted proteins | sample GOMGulsemesocosm_5_FD_83509 | JGI IMG/M metagenome (GOLD analysis project Ga0105358, IMG submission 83509) | Methane-oxidizing microbial communities from mesocosms in the Gulf of Mexico - GOM15C Gulf of Mexico | ecosystem: Environmental > Aquatic > Marine > Cold seeps | place: Gulf of Mexico... | reverse complement strand
TTCGCCAGCTTTAGGGCCTTGTAAAGCTAATAAAGCACGGCCTTCAAGGATTTTCATTTCAACATCAGCAGGTAAATGTTTTTGCATGTGTGCAATATCTTGCGCTTTACATGCAGCATTAACTACAACAAATAAATGATCACCAAAGTTACTCACCATTAAATCATCAAGCAAACCGCCTTGTTCATTGGTAAATAAGGCGTAGCGTTGTTTGCCTTGTGGCAAATCGATAATATCAACGGGTACTAATGTTTCTAATGCGGCCGCAGAATTTTTTCCAATTAATTTTAATTGCCCCATGTGCGATACGTCAAATAATCCCACTTGAGCACGGGTATGTAAATGTTCTTTCTTAACCCCCATACCGTACTGTACAGGCATATCATAACCAGCAAATGGTATCATTTTACCGCCAGCTTCTAAATGAAGGTCATAGCAAGGCGTTCTTAACAGTTTTTGAGTAGGTTCAGTCATAAAGTCTCCGTAAGTCGCCCGTTAAGGCGACCTAAAGTATAAAATAAATAAAAGGGATTTATAGCAACCTTATTAAAGATGTGATCATTAAATAGATCACTTAGTTAATAAAACTGCTATTAGCCTGTTTGTTTTGTTATTTCATCAGGGGTTTACCACTGCTAACAAAATACTAACGTGTTAATTGAATGATGATAGGGCTCAACAACGTTAGTGTCTGCCTCTTAGTCACATCTTTTTCTGTAATTTGTTGCTATCTGTAACTCTGAAACTCGCATCTTTAGGTGGTATGAGTATATAACATTAGCTTTTAACTTTTTATTAAACTACAGGCTCATAAAAGCTTGACTTATTTTACTGATATGATCAAATGCTTTCTTTTACAAACAAAGATATATCATGGCATTTTCAACGGATACAGCACAATGGGCAAACAAACAATTTGGTTATGCTGAGCTTGGCGATGAAACGCTTGTATTATTAGGCGAACCTGAAATTATAGCTAATCCAACGTACAAGTTAATACAGTGTACTTCACAAAATAAACCATTTAGCCGTCTAAACGTTTAGAAGTTGACATCTCTAGCAATCCAAGTAATATTGGCTTATTGCTAGTTTTATTTTCGTAATAGGTGTCTTATGCCCATTAAAATCCCCGATCAATTACCCGCGTTATCCATTTTAGGTAATGAAAATATTTTTGTTATGTCTGAGAATAGAGCAGCATCTCAAGAAATTCGTCCAATGCAAGTTGCTATTCTCAATTTGATGCCGAATAAAATTGAAACTGAAGTGCAAATATTGCGCATGTTGTCTAATACACCGTTACAAGTGAATATTGAATTTATTCGAATACATAAAAATGTATCGAAAAATACGCCAGAAGCGCATTTAAAAAATTTTTACCATTTGTTTGATGATGTAAAACACAAACAATATGATGGCTTAATTATAACCGGTGCACCACTAGCCTTGCTGGATTATTCGCAGGTGAAGTTTTGGGATAAAATCTGTGAAGTATTTGATTGGGCTGAAAAAAATGTCACTTCAACTATGTTTTCATGTTGGGCTGCGCATGCCGCTTTATATCACCACTATGGACTAAATCGGCATTTACGCAAAGACAAGCTTTTTGGTGTATTTAAGCATAAAACACTCGATGATAAAGAAGAGCTAACGCGAGGTTTTGATGAAAATTTTAATGTGCCACATTCTCGTTATGGTTACATTGATAAGTCAGATTATGAAAGTATTGCGGAAATACAAATATTAGCTGAATCTGAGGATGCCGGCGTTTATTTAGCTGCCAGTAAAAACAGGCAACAAGTGTATTTAACAGGCCACCCTGAATACGATACAAGCACGCTGCATGAAGAATACTTAAGAGATAGCAGTAAGGATGATAACGTAGCCTTACCAAAAAATTATTATCAAGATAATGATGCAAGCAAGTCACCCGTTGGTTCATGGCGCAGTCATGGCAGTTTGCTCTATACTAATTGGCTAAACTATTATGTTTATCAAATGACACCATACCAATTAGACGCTTCAAATATGAGAACTATTCATCCTGATACGGTTATTTGATTTTTTACCGAAATACCAGCTAAGATTCATTAATCAGCGACTATCTGTAGCTTATACCAATTACACTAACTAAGTGATCATTTTTGAATGGCCTAAATATCCAATAACTTCGTTGCTTTCAATCCCAATAGCCAGCTATTGCTCAATCAAGCGCCTTGTTCTTGAAAATTTATCCTCATTAAATTCTGTAACCTTAATTAATGTATTTGGTATTAGTTAGCAATTGCATAACATTTTAAAATACGGAAAAATAACATGAAAAAATCATCATCATTTGCTTTGTTTGAGCAACAATTAGCAAAGAATATTTTACTATTAGATGGTGCGATGGGTACCATGATCCAAGCGTATAAGTTTGAAGAGCAAGACTTTAGAGCTAAACGCTTTGCTGATTGGCATACCGATGTAAAAGGCAATAACGATATGTTAGTGCTTACTCAGCCAGAGATTATTAAAGCTATTCACCTTGAATACCTTGAAGCTGGCGCTGATATTCTTGAAACCAATACGTTTAATGGCACCACGATTGCCATGGCTGATTATGATATGGAGGCGCACAGCGCTGAAATTAACCGTGTTGCCGCACAAATTGCCCGAGAAGCTGCGGATGAATACACTAAAAAAACACCAAACAAACCACGATTTGTTGCGGGTGTATTAGGTCCAACAAACCGTACTTGTTCCATTTCTCCTGATGTAAACGATCCTGCATATCGCAACGTTACCTTTGATGAGCTCAAAGAAGCTTATATCGAATCTACCTTAGCCTTGATTGATGGGGGTAGTGACATCATTTTAATCGAAACTATTTTCGATACACTCAATGCGAAAGCGGCCATATTTGCGGTAGAAACGGTTTTCGAACAGTTAGGTGAACGATTCCCTGTGATGATTTCAGGTACAATTACTGATGCCTCAGGGCGTACACTATCAGGGCAAACTACCGAAGCATTTTACAATTCACTTCGTCATGCCAAGCCTGTTTCCTTTGGTCTTAATTGTGCGTTAGGTCCTGTTGAATTACGCCAGTATGTTGCTGAATTAAGCCGCATTTGTGATACGGCTGTTTCTGCCCACCCTAATGCCGGTTTACCCAATGCCTTCGGTGAATATGATTTCACCGTTGAAGACATGAATACCCATGTAGAAGAATGGGCTTCGTCAGGTTTTGTCAATATTATTGGTGGTTGTTGTGGTACCACGCCAGAGCATATCAAAGGCATGGCCGACACGGTGGCAAATATAAAACCTCGTAAAGTTGAACAACGTGAAATTGCCTGTCGCTTATCTGGTTTAGAAGCATTAACCATTAACAAAGATAGCTTGTTTGTCAACGTGGGGGAACGTACCAATGTTACCGGCTCTGCTATGTTTAAGCGCTTAATTGTTGAAGAAGATTATGATAAAGCTATCTCTGTCGCTTTACAGCAAGTTGAAAACGGCGCGCAAATTATCGATATCAACATGGATGAAGGTATGTTGGACTCAAAAAGCGCTATGGTGCGATTTTTAAACCTGATTGCTGGCGAGCCAGATATTGCTAAAGTGCCAATTATGATTGACTCCTCTAAGTGGGATATCATCGAAGCGGGTCTGAAATGTATTCAAGGTAAAGGCATTGTTAACTCCATCAGCTTAAAAGAGGGCGAAGAAAACTTCCGTCACCAAGCGAAATTGCTTCGTCGTTACGGCGCAGCTGTTATTGTTATGGCGTTTGATGAAGAAGGGCAAGCTGACACGCGTAAGCGTAAATACGAAATTTGTCATCGAGCTTATCATATACTTGTTGATGAAATTGGTTATCCGCCAGAAGATATTATTTTTGACCCGAATATTTTTGCTGTTGCTACCGGTATTGAAGAGCACAATAACTATGCGGTAGATTTTATTGAAGCAGTTGATGATATTAAGAAAAATCTACCTTATGCGATGATTTCAGGTGGTGTATCAAATGTTTCCTTCTCTTTTAGAGGAAACAACCCAGTACGTGAAGCCATACATGCAGTATTTTTATATTACGCCATTAAAAATGGCATGGACATGGGCATTGTTAATGCTGGCCAGCTAGCTATTTATTCAGACTTACCTGCAAATCTAAAACAAGCGGTAGAAGACGTTATTCAAAATAAGGATGACGGTGCGACTGAAAGATTACTTGATATTGCGCAAGAATTTCATGGTAAAGCTGGTGGACAAGTCTCAAAGACTGATTTAACTTGGCGTGAATTACCGATTAATGCCCGCTTATCTCATGCATTAGTCAAAGGTATTAATGAATTTATTGTTGAAGACACTGAAGCAGCACGTTTAGCGTCAGTGCGTCCTTTAGATGTAATTGAGGGACCATTGATGGATGGCATGAATGCCGTCGGTGATTTATTTGGTGCGGGTGAGATGTTTTTACCGCAGGTAGTTAAATCTGCTCGGGTAATGAAACAAGCAGTTGCGCATTTAAACCCTTATATTGAAGCGGGAAAAACCGAAATAAGTACCAATGGTAAAGTGTTACTGGCGACGGTAAAAGGCGATGTTCATGATATTGGTAAAAACATTGTTGGTGTAGTACTGCAATGTAATAATTATGAAATTATCGACCTTGGCGTGATGGTTTCTTGTGACGATATTTTACGTGTCGCCAAAGAAGAGAACGTCGATATCATTGGTCTATCAGGTTTGATCACGCCGTCGCTTGATGAAATGGTCTATGTTGCTAAAGAAATGAAACGTACAGGCTTGAAACTGCCTTTATTAATTGGCGGTGCAACCACATCAAAAGCTCATACAGCAGTAAAAATTGAGCCACAATTTGATGAACCAGTGGTTTATGTATCAAACGCTTCACGCGCAGTATCGGTAGTAAGTAATTTATTATCAAGTGAGCATAAAGCAAAATTCTTTGCCAGTACCAAAGAAGAATATGAACGTGTGCGTGTGCGTCATTATAAAAAAGGTCCACGCTCAAGTTTAATTAGTCTTGAAGCTGCTCGTGCTAATGCAACTAAAATTAACTTTGATGATTATACGCCTAAAAAACCTAATAAACTGGGTGTAACGGTCCTTGATAATATCGATTTGAACGAAGTGAGAAAATATATTGATTGGACGCCATTTTTCATGACCTGGCAAATGTCTGGCAAGTATCCGCTTATATTAAAACATGAAGTGATTGGCGTAGAAGCGACTAATTTATTTAATGATGCTAATGCCATGCTTGATGATGTTATCAATAACAAAAAAATTAGCGCTAGAGCGGTGTTTGGTTTGTTTCCTGCAAACAGTAGTCAAGATGATATTCAACTATACACCGATGAGAGTCGTAGCGATAAATTAATAAGGCTTCATCAATTACGTCAACAAAGCAAGAAGCCATCGGGGCAGTTTAACCGTTGTTTGTCTGACTATATAGCGCCAGTTGATTCGGGCATTGAAGATTATGTTGGTGCCTTTGCTGTATCAGCAGGTTTTGGTGTTGATGATTTAGTAAAAGTTTTTGATGCCGATCACGATGCTTATAACTCAATATTACTTAAAGCAGTGGCTGATAGATTAGCTGAAGCGAGTGCTGAATATTTACATGAAAAAGTTCGTAAAGAATATTGGGGTTTTGCGCCTGATGAAGATCTAAATAATGACGCGTTAATTCGTGAAAGTTATCAAGGTATTCGACCTGCACCAGGTTACCCTGCTTGTCCTGAGCATACTGAGAAAGGTTTATTGTGGGAGTTACTCAATGTTAAAGAAAATATTGATATGGATCTCACCTCAAGTTATGCCATGTGGCCAGGTGCTGCAGTGAGTGGTTGGTATTTCTCTCATCCTGAATCAAAATACTTTGCCGTAGCTAAGCTGGCTAAAGATCAGGTACTTGATTATGCCGCGCGTAAGGGGATGACCATAGAACAAGCGGAACGTTGGTTATCTGCAAACTTAGACTATGAACCAGAATAAACAGAGCCAGAGTAAGTTTAATCAAAGTAAGTTGAAAGAATACTAAAGCACTACTTATCGCTTGGCGGCTTAAATAAATTAGCTAAATAAGTCAGATAAATAAAAGGCTGTACCATGTAAATGGTACAGCCTTTTTAGAAGTATGTTACTAGTTTTGGCTTATGCCTCAACTTATGCTTATTACGCCTAAGTTACGCGGACTGAAATAAGTCTGTTTGTGGTACTTCAAACTTATTATTTAATTTGGCTGATAATACGCCTTTACGGTGCGCTAATGCTGATTGTAGTTTTTTTGCTACTTTTGCAATGGCTACATAAAGTTGTTTGTCAGAAGCATTTACAGTGACTTGTTCACCTTCATACAATGCGGTTACTTCAAGTTTCTGCAGATGCGGTTCAACGGTGATCGTTGATTCTAGCGTCATAATTGACGGATAATGTTTAGAGATTTTCGCAAACTTATTTTCGATGGATTGCTTGATACCTTCAGTTATTTCAACATGGTGTCCAGAAATTTTAATCTTCATAGTATTACCTCTTTTGTTATCTTTATCTTTACTTCAATTTAATAATCCTCCATCAGTCATAAAAATGCAATAAAAAAATGGTAGATAAATGCAATTAAATGTAATCAAATTTCTGCCTTGTTTTAGGCATGAAAAATGCTGATAAAAAACGAATGAGTAATTCAATGATCCGATAATTGATCGAATAGAAATAGACAAAATAAAAAACGGAAAATAGCTAAACTACCTACCGTTTGTCTTGTTGGCGTTACAACATCAATTTAAATTGGGGTAGCCGGTCATGTTTGCTGGCGATAAAATATCGGCAATTTGTTGCTCGTCAAGTAGCCCTTTTTCTCGAATTAATTCAACAATGCCTTGGCCCGTCTCTAAGGCTTCTTTCGCTAATGCTGTTGCAACGTCATAACCTAATACAGGTACAACTGCAGTGACCACACCAATACTTTTCTCAACATAGTAATTACATTGTTGTTCATTGGCTTCGATACCAATAACACAGTTCTTACGTAGGGTTACACTCGCATTTATTAGCATATGCATTGATTCTAGCATTGCTTGAGTGATCACGGGTTCCATTACATTAAGTTGTAGCTGGCCTGCTTCAGAAGCTAGTGTGATAGTTAAGTCATTGCCAATTACTTTGTAACAAACCTGATTGACAACTTCAGGAATTACCGGATTAACTTTACCGGGCATAATTGATGAGCCTGGTTGCATCGCGGGCAAGCGAATTTCACCAAAGCCTGCTCTTGGGCCTGATGACAATAACCGTAGGTCGTTACATATTTTCGACAGCTTAATCGCTAATGATTTCACCATGGCGGAGTAGATCACAAAGCCTTGTGTGCTTTGTGTAGCTTCGACTAAGTCTTCGGATAAATGTAAGGCATCAATACCAGATACTTTACGTAAATATTCAATTACCTTTTGAGAATAACCTTTGGGGGTATTTAAGCCGGTTCCAATCGCTGTTCCACCTATGTTTACACCAAAAAGTGCTTGTCGTCCAATTATTAAGCTATTGATTTCCCTATTAATCGAACGAGAAAATGACTGAAATTCCTGTCCTAAAGTCATAGGTACTGCATCTTGCAACTGAGTTCTACCCATTTTAATAATATGATTAAACTGCGATGCTTTTTGCTCAAAAGCTTTAGTTAGCAACGCTAATTCATCGCACAAATACTTGCTGGCATGAAGCATTGCTAGATGTAAGGCTGTAGGGTAGGCATCGTTGGTGGATTGTGAGGCATTAACATGATTGTTAGGGTGACAGTGCTGGTAATCACCGCGTTGATAACCCATTAACTCTAATGCTCTATTAGCAATGACCTCGTTGGCATTCATATTAGTTGAAGTACCAGCACCACCTTGAATCATATCGAGGGTAAATTGTTGGTGTAGTTTGCCCTTAAGTAATTCATCACAGGCACTGCAAATACTATCTTTTTGCAGTTCGGTTATTGCACCGCAGTCAGCATTAGCCATGGCTGCAGCTTTTTTTACCTGTGCAAAGGCAAATATCAACTCAGGATAACGGTGTAATGGCTCCCCGCTGATGTAAAAATTATCCTGGGCACGTAAGGTTTGAATACCAAAGTATGCATAGTCGGGGACCTCACGTTCGCCTAATAAATCGTGTTCGGTGCGGGTTTTTCCGCTAGCTAATTCTAAAATATCAACTTTTGCACTTGATTTGGCTGGATTGAGTTGGGTTAATAATTTTTTTAATAGGCTTGCTATAATTATCACTTTAAATTTTGGCCTAGCATCTAATAGCGTGCAGAGATTTTTCGCTGAAATCTGGTAGATAGAAACCGCTGTCTGACATCTCGCGGTAGTGGTATGGTATGACTCTTCCACCAATAGCCCTTCGGAAATAGAGTCTCCACGACCAAAAGTGATTAATGTTTTGTGTTCTTGATGTCCTACCGTTCTTGATATGTCAATACTTCCAGAATTGATTACAGCGAAATTCTCGCGAACATGTCCTTCATGATGAAGGATCTCGCCTGATTCGTAATGCTCTAAGGTCATAAGTGAGGCGAGTGAATGTAGGTCATCAACAGCGGTGTTTCTAAATGTCTGGCAACTGGTTAAAAGTGTTATTAATTGTTCCATCTGAACTCCATGCACCAGTTTCGGGTGCTTGATCTAATATATAATGAATAATAGCTAGCTTGGTAAGGGTTATACCCGTGACACCTCAAAATGCGCGTTTCAGGATGTATGAGCGACTCATGTTCAAGGCGTATCTTTTTATTAAGGGTTATTCCCTTAAAAACAGATACAACGAAGAGCATGATTTGCTCATACATCCCCGTAGGGCTGGTTTAGAAACGTTTTATGCAGCGTTGTTGATTTTGACAATAGAATAACTATTCTCTTCAATCAATGCCTTGCCTAAAGACGTTTCTAATTCCAGCTGAATCCTGCATTTTGAGGTGACACGGGTATATACAAAATGCGTTTATTAACTTAGATTCAAGTTTTATCAAATACCTGATGTAACTCATTCACGCTAGAGACTGGAATAATGGTTACACCAGTGGTTTCTAGTCTGGGGCTATAATTTCGTTTTGGTAAAATGATCGTTTTGAAATCATTACGAATGGCTTCTTTAACGCGCTCTTCACCTGATGGTACTGGGCGTATTTCTCCAGAAAGTCCTATTTCACCGAAGGCAATCGTGCTAGAGGTTAATATAGAGTCATTGTTTGATGAAATCATCGCTAAAACAAGCGGAAGATCTGCACCAACGTCTTTCGTTAAGTTGACCCCCGACACAACATTAACATAGATGTCATTCCCCCCAATATTTACCCCCATTCTATTTTGCAGTATTGCCAATAACATGGACATTCGTTTGTAGTCAAAACCAACACCTCCTCGTACTGGATTTTTACCGTGGGATTGTGTGACGAGTGATTGAATGTTGATCAACAAGGTTCTGCCACCATCGTTTGAGGCATAGGCCATGTTGCCGCTAGACTCTATGCCTCCTTTTTCTAAAAAAATAGCGGACGGATTGACAATATCTTGCATTCCTTTTGCTGTCATGGCAAATGTACCTACTTCAGTGGTATCGCCAAAACGATTTTTAGAGGCGCGCAAAGTACGATATTTACTGTCGTCTTCACATTCAAGCTTACACATAGTATCGCCAATATGTTCCAACACTTTTGGCCCCGCCATATCGCCTGATTTTGAAACATGGCAGACTAGAATCACCGTTACACCGTGTTCTTTTGCCAGTCGGTTTAATATAGAAGCAGACTCTTTAACCTGTGTTACGCCGCCGGGTGCGTTAGGAAGTGAACTAACAAATGCCGTTTGGATCGAGTCGATAATTAAAAACTTGTACCCTTCTGCTACCACAACATCACAAATCAATTCGACATCGCCAGAATTCATTATATCAATATTGCCAATGTCAAGTTGTAGCCTAAGGCCTCGATCACGTACTTGGCTTTTAGATTCTTCGCCAGAGGTATACAAAGCCTTACCTATTTTACTAAGGTTTGAGCACGTTTTTATCAGTAGTGTACTTTTTCCTGCACCGGGATCTCCAGCGACTAAAACGACGGATGCTTCTACAATACCACCACCTAAAACACGATTGAATTCAGAGCTTCCGGTATCAAAACGGGTTAACTTTGTATTAGATACTTTACTTAGATTTTCAATTTTAGCATCTTGTTTTGAGTAACCTCTATGCTGTTTTGCATTAGGAGTGCGCTGAGTTACTGTTTTTGTTTCTTTGAACTCAATGATTGTATTCCATGCTCCACAAGAGCATTGACCTAACCATCTTTGGTGGTTTTCACCACATTCACTGCACATGTATTGGACTTTATCTTTTTTAGCCATTTCTTATCTCGTGGTGTCACAGTATAACTGTTATTGTATACAGTATGTATATATCTCATCCATTTGCAACATATAGCCTTGGGCTTTAGGCAATAGTCTATTGCCTAAGTAAATTTTTTTGGTGATTAACAAGGTGGGTTAAAGCCAGTGGTAAGTTAACTATTCAAAGGCTTTATTTCAATAAAATCACCAAAACCAAACTCACCCCATTTGCGACCGTTGCCTGACTGTTTATATCCAATACCATTCAAATTGCAGAATGAGTTACAGGATGAAATTTTTGAAAGTTGTCATTAATCCTACCACTTAACGTAGCGCCAATGTCAGGTAAAATAACATCATAATAATAGTCCAACCTTTTGCATGCAGCAAAACGGCCTTTATACGATCGCGCTCATAGCTCAAGCGTTCTAAAATGCTCATATTAAAGTATCATAGTTAGTGTTTGATAAAATATAAGATATTCAATGCTACTCACTTACTTTTATTCACTGTATAATGTTTTTTTAAGTCTGATGGTTATACTGATTACTTTTACTGTAAAATGAGTGTCTTTTGGCCTCATCAGATAATTCCTAAGAGCTAAATAACTTAATGAAACCATATTCAGATATTGCCGAATTAATTGAAACGTTAGAGTCGGAAATAAAATCACTTACAGAACAAATTACTACCTTAAAAGAAGCGCCTCAGAGCTTTAATGAACAAATTATTTTTAAATATATTGATACGTGTAGTACGGGTAAAACAAAAGACTTCGTTAGGTCATTAGGTATAAAATCTGAGCGTGGCTCACTCTTTTCATCGGGAGATGTCAGCAAGTTAATAAAAGCAGGAGCCGATGATATTTCACCTGAATTACTTGCTATAGCGCGAAAAATGGCTAGTATGAAAAATAAAAATGGTAATCATCGTTAATCAGCAATAAAATTTGACGCTTAAGGCGTCTTATATTAAATTAACATCCTGATTTGTAATGGTGATAGCAAGTCAGGATTATATTTTTCACCAAAGATAGAGATAAAGAGAACGTTATGAGTAAAGGTATAGTTAAGTGGTTTAATGCAGATAAAGGTTTCGGATTTATTACTCCAGAAGACGGAAGTAAAGATTTGTTCGTACATCATTCAGAAATTCAATCAGGCGGCGATTACGCTACATTGGCTGATGGCCAAGCGGTTGAGTTTGAAGTAGGTCAAGGACAAAAAGGTCCATGTGCAAATAAAGTTGTTGCTGTTTAAGCATTGCTCTAGCATATGACAAATAAGTAAGTGGATGCTTTACAGGCATTTGCTTACTTATGTATTATTATATTAATCCCACTAAATATGTAATCATTTCTACTGGTTTAAATAATCAAACACCTCGTTTTTATTTAAAAATCAGATCAACTCGTTACTAAAATAAACACCTGCTGTTACCTATCTCTCCATTCATTTCCACTATTACCTGTCATCATTTTTTGTTCGCTAGACTCTTATTGTTTCAATTAAAGTCGCTCGAACTGAAATTAAAATGTGACTGCAAAATCTAAAGTAGCTAGCGCGGATAGGGAATAACCTGAAACGTTTATAGCGTCAATATTTTGAACTTTTGCGTTATAATATGATGATTAACTCGAATAGCCGGTAAAATCATTACTACGAGTTGATAACCTTATCTGTCAATATTTATATGTAATATTATAAGTTTTACAATTGATATACAGCTCAAACAAGCGTAAATAGTAAGGTGCTCAGTCAGTATAAATGTAGGTTATTTTGATTTATCCATATCTGTTTTTTGTTAAGGCATAAATATTGCTTTTGTTATTATATGTGTATAAATTGCACTTAATGTAAGTAATTAAAATTATAATGCCTTTATTACTTCTAAATAAAAATGACTTCTAAATAAAAAATATTCTATGACTAAAGATTTTTCAAAACACCAAGGTATCATTGATAGTTTTCGTGGCAAAGTTAACGAAACTGGCTTTGATACTAAGTTTGCATTAAGTACTAATAACCTTGTTAAAACGGAAAAATTCATTTTAAAAATGGAATTAAAACGTTTAGCCGGTGTTTGTACTCGCTCAATTGATTTGCGAGGTTTAGTTGATGGCGTATGTAAACTATTTGAATATAACGGTCAAAGCCATTTTTTAGATGATGTGGCTATCCGTGTATTTGAAGAGAATATTACCAAATACGGTAACTACACTTTTGGTGTTTATGATGCTGTAAAAAATACAAAAAATAATTTTCGGGTTATTTATCAAAAAGAACAATCTGGTAATATCCGCGTCTCTGATAATTCATTGAAAAAAACGCAAGAAAAGCTTCAATACCCTGCTTCTTTATATCAATTTGATGATTACTCCGATCGTTTTGAAGAGCGAATGAATTATGCGATAGCAATTACTATAACGCTTGAAAATAAACAACAATTGCGAGCAACCAGTACTGATATCAGTGTAGGGGGCTGTAAATTTCGTTTAACGGATAAAAGCCCTCTGAACATTGGTCAAATTATAAACATTAAATTTTCGGGTTTAGCACAAGAGTTTACCTTTAGCGCTACCGATGTATTCTCTTTTAAAGTAAAGAATATTTATCGCGATGGTAATACTCAATTAATTGGTTGCCAACGAATTAAAGCCTCAGACAATGATACTTTTAAACGATTTTTATCTGATTATATCAAAGGAAATAAGCGCCGTTATAAAATAAATTTAGAAAATACGATCATTGCACTACAAGTACGTAGTTTTGAGCAATACCTTCTACCTCAATTAACAGAGTTACCGGTTTTTATTGAAAAAGGGGTAACTGGATTAGTACCTCGTTATGCATTAACGACTAATCATAACCAAGCTATATATCAATATTGGCAAGATGAAGCGGGTAATTCTATGTTACCATCACTTCTTACTGAAAAGCGGCTAGAACGTTTACAGCAAACGCCTAATATGTCGCTATTAGTCTATAGTTTTACTCATCAATCACAGGGTAAAATCTTTTTTTATTCGATGGATGCAGTGCAACTGTTAGCGGAGAGTGAATTCTCGTCCTCCTTTTTAACATTAGCAGCAAATCAAAAAACATTTTCAATTACCGAGCTATCTTGTGTGAGTTTTGATAAAAATCGTGCTTACTCTTCATTTACTTTAGCAAATACTCATTCATTGAAAGAACAATTTATTAATTTACCCCCTTCAGATGAAGTGATGACTTCCTTAGCGTTGATACCCTTTATTACGGTTGTTAATGATATAACTCATCCGAGTTTGGTTGCTCAATACCAACAGCTTGTTAGTAAAAAAATAACGACAGCTAAATTAAAAAAATTCGGTCATCGACGGTTTGAAAAGCCAAGTATAGTTTATGAGTTGGGCGTTAGTTATAAGGAACAACGGAAAGAATTACGTTTTATCTATGGTACCCCTGTAGTTATTGAGTGTGAAAAAGCCCAGTGGCAGGGAAACTCCCATGATTTTTCTATTTCGGGTTTTAAAGTTGAGTTAGATGGCCCTGCGATGCTTGCCAAAGGAAGTGTTGTTTATTTAACGTTTCCAAAATTGCAAAAAATTACGTCTGCTTTTGATCTTAAGCAGTTGCCTTATGAAGTCATACGTATTAATAAAAAGAAAACTATTCTTAACTTACGCGTGCACGCTAAAGCACATCAACACATTGGTCGAGCATTTTTTAAATTATTAATTAGTAAAAATCGTGATAAATTAACGGCAAACGAATACGCTATGGTAACGCCAGGTCTAGCTGAGGCTTTACGCACTAGTTATGCTAAGAGCATGAGTATACCTGCTTTAGTTGTGCAAACGAGTGGTAGTCGCTACAAGGTAGAGACAATCGTGAGTAATAATGATTCAAGTGAATTATTTAAACAAATGAAACGATTGAGTGATCGTGAAAATTACTATAATTTGTACCCTTTAGTGACTAAATTACAATCTAGCGGTTTACTTGAACAGTATTTAAAAACGTTATTAAACGGTAATGAGCCGGTAACTGACTTACTTTACATTTCGATAAACTCCAATGAGGATAAGGTAGAGAAATCAATACAGATCTCCTTAGATAGCGAGTTTAGTTCATCAGTATTAAAGCAGTCCTTTATCAAAAAGTCATTAAAGCGCGGACAGTTTTATTGTTTAAAGCTGATGGTTTTTCGAACAAACGAACCTGATATGAGTTACCTCAACGCAGAGCTAAGTTATATTAGCTCCTATGCTATTCATCGTGGTAAGAAACTCGAACAAGACATTTGGAGTGTTGTTGGTATGATTCAGTACTTTGATATTACTGAGGAAGTATTATCGAGTTACCGTCGACTTAAACGGTAACTCGATAATAAGCAAAGCCTCAATGATCTAGCCTAAACGGCCAAGCTTCAAGAGACAAAAACTATTTAAATAAATTGTTTATGCTAACCAGTGTAATAGACAATCTAGACCTTGTTTATTAATACTACTATCCGCTTGTGCTAAAACGATAGGCTTAGCATGAAAGGCAACGCCGAATCCTGCTGCCGCCATCATAATAAGATCATTGGCACCATCACCCATAGCAACGGTTTGGCTTGCTGGTATTTGATATTGCTTTGCTAGCAGTGTTAATGAATCAGCTTTGACTTGTGCGTCTACCACTGAGCCTAATACTTTACCGGTTAACTTACCGTTGACAATCTCTAATGTATTAGCAAACGTAGCGTCAAGTGCTAGCAACTCTTTTAAATGATCAGCAAAGTAAGTAAAGCCGCCAGAGGCTACTGCAATTCGCCAGTTATGTTTTTTTAGTTCGCTAATTAAGTTCTCTAACCCAGCCATTAAAGGAATATTGTTAGCAACATCTGCTAATATTTTCTCTGGTGAATTTGCTAGCGTTGCCACACGTTGGTGTAAGCTTTGGGCAAAGTCTAACTCACCTTGCATGGCTAATTCAGTCACGGCAGCTACTTGCTCACCTACGCCAGCTAACTTTGCAATTTCATCAATGCACTCAATTTCTATGGTGGTTGAGTCCATATCCATCACCAATAAACCAGGCTTAGCAAGTGTTGGGGCATCTTGAATTAATGCTGCTTCAATCCCTTGTGCTAAGGCAAAGTCAGCGATAGCTTTACGTGCTTTAATAAAATCAATACAGGTTACATTAAAGCGGTAGCTAGTTTGTTGGTTACGGATATTAATAGCCGTTAAAGCATTAATGCTAATGTTGCTGATGCTTTGTAACGCTAATAAGCTTGTCATCGATAAATCAGCAAAAACCACGAGTTCTTGGTTTGACCAATCAATAGTTTTTTCTTCACTCAGTGTTAAAGCGCTATCATTTAAAACAAAGTGAATGGGTAAACAATCAGTTTTTTGAAACTGATTGAAATAAGATTCAAGTGATAAGGATAATATTTGGGTAGAAAAAGGCTCATTAGTAGAAAAAGACACGTTAACTCTCTATTATAGGTGTATGTATGCTCATGCGGTTTTGCTAAAGAAGGCACAGCAAGTTTATTATGAAACAATCAGAACAGCCTTTATACCCTAAATTATCGCCAATTTATAATAAAATTCTGCAATTACTTAGTGCTATTTTACTTATTGTACTTCTGATGACGTTGTGGGTGTCGACAACAGAAAAAAGTGAACAGGCATTATCCCTGCACTTTGAACAGACAGCTGAAAGATTTTTGCACCAAGCCATTGCAGGCGTTACGGTATTGCTTGTTGAAAAAGAAACATCACAGAGTGAAAAATCACGATATTCTCAGTTACAATCTTATTTAAATCATCTTGGGGCAGCTGACTTTATCAAACAAGTACATTTTTATGATGAAACGGGTTTGTTGTTATTCAAATCGGAGGCTGGTGGTGAAGCAGGTGCCTCGGTAAAATCACTTTATGGTATAGATGAAAGTTTAAAAACACTCAATAAGAGTAGTATATATAGTCCATTTGTTAGTGAAATTCGTGCAGGTAAATTAATAGGATATTTACGACTGACTATTGAAAAGTCATATTTGACCTCTACTTTAGCTAAGAACTATGAACATACGCAAACCTTATATCGACTTTTGCTGATGATTGCTGGCGTAGTGGGTTTTTTATTAACGCGAGGATTAAATCGTTTTAGCCGCCAAGGCTTTAGAATGCCAGATATTAATGCCAAATGAAATAATGAATCTATTATTAAGAGGCAACCATTAATAAGTTAATGATTAAAAAATAACTGGTCAACATTACGTTCTATTTGTTTAGCTATTAGTGCTTCTGGTTCATCTCTTATAGTGCTTAAGGCGTTAAATACGGTAAGTATATTCAGTGGTGTAT
>Ga0105358_10000748_pt1 | contig 16790 bp, 11 predicted proteins | sample GOMGulsemesocosm_5_FD_83509 | JGI IMG/M metagenome (GOLD analysis project Ga0105358, IMG submission 83509) | Methane-oxidizing microbial communities from mesocosms in the Gulf of Mexico - GOM15C Gulf of Mexico | ecosystem: Environmental > Aquatic > Marine > Cold seeps | place: Gulf of Mexico... | reverse complement strand
TCTATGGTAATGCCATAAGCACCGTAACCGTATTGCAGTAGTGGGTTAGTGCCATCCTTTGCAAACGTATCGCTACGATAAACAATGGATACCGGCACTTTTACGCCATCACGGGCAGTAATAAATAAACGCTCTGATTGATAATCTTCTTTGGTAAAGTCACCTAATACTTTTTGTTGTTTAAGTAACTTTCGCTCACCAGTCGCTAAGTCAAACTCAAATAAAGAGCCGGGTGTTGTTAAACTTGAGTAATACAATCTTGCGGTTGTGCTTTCTGGCTCTGGGTTATCACCAAGGCAAGAAAAATAGCAGGGATCATCAAAAGATAATGGATACTGATGGCCGTCATTTTCTCCTGCTTTTTGATTAGCAATGGTGTGAACAATAAAACGAATTTGTCCCTGTTCTCGCTCGGTAACCACAATAAAATTATGAAATAATTCGATGCCTTCAATAAGCACATTTTCTCTGTGCGGGATCACTTCTTGCCAGTTATTTATATCACCAATTTGATTGACAGCGGCTTTCATTAACCTGAAGTTTTTTGCTTGATAATTGCTGACAATATAAAAGTGTTCGCCCATTTTATCAGCGTGGTATTCATGTTGTTCTTGATAAGGCAGTAGCTCAACAAATTTACCATCGGGATCATCAACACTTAGCGCTAAGCAATGTGTTGATTCAGTGGCATGTAAACAAATATAAATTTGTGAGTCGTCTCTGCTTTTATCTAAACTCAGGTAAAAACTGTGATCGTCTTCTTCATAAACAAGCACGTCATCAGCTTGTGCTGTGCCTAATTTATGACGATAAACTTGTGTACCTAGCAGGGTTTCTAGATCTTTTTTTACATAAAACACGGTTTGATTGTCATTCGCCCAAACAATTTGTCCTTCGGTTTCTACGAGCTTATCTTGTAAATAATAGTCTGGGGAGGCAGATGACTCGCTTGGCTTAGTCGGTTTATTCAGCTTACTTAACTCTTTAAAGTGAACGGTATAAATACGACGGCTGTCGGTGTCTTCAGCTATTGACATTATTTGATCATTAGGACTTATTGATAAATCACCTAAATCATAAAACTCATGATCTTTGGCTCGCTCATTAACGTCTAATAGCAGGGTTTTGTTTACACCGTCAAAGCTGGTAGCGCGGTAATAATTTGAATACTCTTGTTCGCCATTAATTTCGCTGTGATACCAATATTTTCCGTCTTTTGCTGGCACAGTATTATCATCTTTGACGATACGCGCTTTAAGTTCTTCAAAAAGCTGTTCTTGTAACGTTTTTTGCTCGGCTAACATTGCATCAGCATAGTTATTCTCATCATTAAGGTGAGCCAATATCTTTTTATCACTACGTTGGTCATCACGCATCCAATAATAATTATCTACGCGTTGATGATTATGCATTTCCATTGTATGGGGAATTTTTTTGGCGATTGGTGCGGCAATGTTTTGCTTAGGCTTTGGCTTAGATGAATGCGTAAGTGAAGATGTTGGCACTAAGTGCTCCTAGGTAAATGATGTTGTACGTATAACAGGGAAAAATAACGTGAGCAAGTCTATCGATATTTTATCCATCAAGTGAGTTACTTTAAAAATTAAGCTTCAACATGATGAACATGTGTAGCTTAGTAGCTAATATCACCATACTAAAATAATACGTTGCAACATTTATTGATACTAAAGAGCAGGGCACAACGCTAATTCCTCTAACGGAAGGTAATATTCACTATTACTAAAGCTGCCGTTAGCAAAGGTAATCATTAAATGTATTTCATTTGAGCTAATTTTTTTTGACAGGTCAGCAATTTATTAAGTAAGTCATCAACAATAGGAAGGGCTTTATTACTTTTTGTATCAAAAAGCACAAAAGTAACTTCTGCCTCAACAACTACATTATTTGTTTCTTTGCACCTTATAATTTGAGTTGCAATGCTACTTTTGTTACCTATTCTACTGATTGTTGTTTCAATGAATAAATGCTGGCCAAGGAGTGCAGGTAATCGATAATTAATATTAATATTTGCGATGACCCATGCAATTTTCTGCTCAGCAAAATAGTCGATCTCATCACTCATGCAAGCCCAACGATCTTCTTCTAAAAACTCTAGGTAACGTGCATTGTTAACATGTTGATAGCCATCTAGATGATAACCCCGAATTGTTATTTCCGTCATGATTCTAACCAGTGTAAAAAAATATCATAATAGACTAACGACTTGATCATCAAGAAACAAATCATTTTTTACCAAATACTTAACTGAACTGTTATCCACATATAGAAAAATTCGAAATCGAAAGTAAAATTTTACCTTATGGTTAACCCAGTAGATAATTCATGAAAAAGCATATTTTCGACCGTCAAATATTAACTATTTGGAGCAAGATGAAAATAGTGTTTCCGAATTATGTTTGCCTAAATCGCAACCAATAACTAACGCCTTCTATGGGGCAAATAAGTCTAAATAAAGGTTAAAATCCTATCTCACTTTATACCCCAGGACGAGTTAGAAACTATAAATTAGTCAGCAGAATTACTTTGGCACACCAGTAACATGAAATTTCTCTTCTTAGTGCCTAGCCGTATGTTAGACAAAGCTGAAAAATCAGTGGCGCGACCCTTTGTCTAAAATAAGTATATAGTTATTATTATGCAATAAGCGGTATAATAAATAGTCATTACTTTAGCGTAATGAATAAACAACTTTAAAGGAAAAATTATGAGTAAGCAGAAAAAGTCATTAGCGAAGGCTGGTATGAGTGAAACAGATCTAGGTAGAGGAAAAATTAAAGATAATTTTTTAGCAGCATTAGTCACATCAAAGATGTATAAGATGCAAGTGGTAAAAGCCAAAAAAGGAAAAGGTTCGTATCAGCGTAAAACTAAAAACTTAAGACGAGAGTCTTATTTAATGATGGCTTAAGTTCTTACTCATAGTCACTATTAAAGAAAACTTTCAACTTAATTTCAATTCTCCCTGTTTAAGCAATAAAACGATACAACCTTATTTCTTGAATTCTGCTCTCTCTTTTTTGCCACAATATATTCATAAGAAAAGTCATTAAATTGAGATTGCTTGTGGTCGTTCTAGGGGCCAATTTATCAATTGAATAGAAAACGTTAGAACATGCATGGAGTTACTTTGGTGCGAAGCATTATTTAACTACTGAGGACTAACGGTATTAGGTGTAGTGGCGTTGTTTTCTTGTTGAGATAATCTCATTACTTATCTTCATTTACATAGTAAACAATCACAGTATAATTGCGACAATATTATTATCGGTATTTAATCAAAGGTAGTTAAACTCCAGTATGGCAGAGCAAAAAAATCATCCCGAACTAACCGTCACGCAAGTTCCTGTCACTGAAGGCAACACTCCTGTTTCAATAGCACTAGAGTCAATAAAACCAGAATTAACAATAAAGAGTATACCAGTGAGTCACGACGTTGATAAAGCCTCGCCTAAAATTGTGCTTGCTACCCTTAACGCAAGGTTCTTTCACACCAGTTTTGGTTTACGGTATCTGTACGCTAATTTAAAAGAGTTACAGGCATTTTGTGAAATAAAAGAGTTTATTATTCAAACCCGTGCCATTGATATTGTTGAACAAATATTAGCGTCAAAACCCGATATTGTTGGTTTTGGTGTGTATATCTGGAACATAGTTGAAACGACCAATGTTGTTAACCTATTAAAAGTAATAGCGCCAGAAATTAAGGTAGTTTTAGGCGGGCCTGAAGTAAGTTATGAAACTGAGCAGCAAGCGATCGTTGCCTGTGCAGATTATGTGTTAACGGGACCGGCAGATATTAGCTTTTATCAACTGTGTAAAGATATTATCAATAACACGCCACCCGACAAAAAAATTCTAAACTCAAAACCTGTTCCGTTAGCAGAAATAGCATTGCCTTATGAGTATTATACCGATGAAGATTTAAAACACCGGCTGCTGTATGTTGAAGCATCGCGTGGTTGCCCATTTAAATGTGAATTTTGTTTATCGTCTTTAGATAAGTCATCTACGCCATTTGAATTAACGGCATTTCTTGAACAAATGGAAATTCTCTATCAACGTGGTGCTAGAAATTTTAAATTTATCGATAGAACCTTTAATTTAAACATTACAACCACCATGCAAATTATGCAGTTTTTCTTAGACAAAATGACTGACGATCTTTATCTGCATTTTGAAGTGGTGCCCGATCATCTACCTAGAAAATTAAAAGCGTTGTTAGCACAGTTTCCAGAAGGCAGTTTACAATTTGAAATAGGCATACAAACCTTTAATATTGAAGTACAAGCGAATATTAGCCGTAAGCAAAATAACGCTAAGTCAAAAGAAAATTTACTGTGGCTAAGAGATAATACCTCCGCACACATTCATGCCGATCTTATTTTTGGTTTGCCAGGTGAAACTTTCGACACCTTTAAAGACAGCTTCAACCAACTTTATCATTGTCGACCTCATGAAATTCAAATGGGTATTTTGAAACGTTTGAAAGGTAGCCCAATCATTCGGCACACAGAAGCTTTTGACTTGCGTTTTAATCCATTGCCGCCCTTTAATATATTAAGTACTGACAGGGTTAGCTTTGCCACCATGCAACGTATTAACCGCTTTGCACGTTACTGGGACATGATTGGTAATTCTGGACGTTTTAAATACTCATTACCACATATATTGTCTGACGAACCTTTTGATGATTTTATGGCGATTACCGAGTGGATTTTTATTAAAACGGGACAAATACATAAAATTAACCTGAAAAAATTATTTGAGCTAATTTCTCAAGCCGTCGAAGCGTTATTCCCGGAAAAACATCAAGTTGTTATTGAAAAAATTGAAGTTGACTACAACGCAGCGAAATTGAAAAGCTTGTTTAGTGGACTCAATCTTTATGCGGTTGAGCAGACGGAATCAACCAGTAAAAACAAATCATTAAAGCGTCAACAACAACATATGAGCTAATGGTTCACAGGTATGTGTTGCACCATGATGGTGTGCTCGCCCAATAATAAACGTAAAATTCCAGTTTTTTAATTATCTCAAATTTAATAAAGACGTAACTATTTAAAAGTAAACAACTTTATTGATACTTAAATAATCCTGTTTGTGGTACGTATCGTGCCCTATATTAACTAATATATCGGCAGTATACGAAGTTAGTAACTTGTTTTATAGCTATTTTCGATAACATTATCAAATGTTATCACTGTTTATTTATTACGGATAAAACGCTACATTAAGGACTACCAATGGACTCCATACTCGTTATTCTGGTTATCTCATTGACACTCGCTAGTGTCTTAAATATCGTGCTAACAAAATTTTCAATTTCACATATCATAGGTTACATTGTTACCGGTACTATCATCAGTAATGTGTTTAACTTTAATGGTAATTCAAACCAGCATTCATTAGATCTCATTGGTGAATTTGGCATCGTGTTCCTTATGTTTACTATTGGTTTGGAAATGTCATTTTCTAAACTTCACAAAATGAAAGAGCTAATATTCTTTAACGGTTTTATGCAAGTAGTGCTATGTGCACTCTCTATTTTCTTACTTTCATTTTATGTATTTTCAATTGAGGCAATCCCATCTTTGGTTATTGCTTTAGCCTTTAGCCTATCATCAACCGCTATCGTATTACCTTATTTAAAAAGATCCAAAGACATTGTTACCCCCTATGGAGAAAAGTCAGTCGCTATTTTAGTTTTTCAAGACTTAGCTGTTATACCTATTTTATTACTGATGAATTTTTTATCGGATAACGAGTTACCTCTGACTGATATCTTGTTTAAAACGGCAATGTACGGCGCCATTATTATTGTATTTATGTTTACTTTAGGTAAAAAAATAATAGGGTGGTTGTTACACTTTTCATCTGACGCGAAAATGGAAGAGTTGTTTTTAGGCTCTGTGTTCACCATCGTTATGGGTGCATCGTTGATAGCGCATGAACTGGGATTTACCTATTCTTTAGGGGCATTTATTGCAGGTATGATCATTGCTGAAACTAAGTTTCATATTAAAGTTGAGTCTGACATATCGTCATATAAAGACTTGTTATTAGGTGCTTTTTTCTTTTCTATCGGTGCAAAAATTAATGTTGCATATTTTATCAGCAACTTCTATATAGTACTGCTAGTGCTAATATTGGTTATGATGATCAAAGCACTGATGATCTATTTTGTGATAAAGCGGAAATCAAACAGGAGTGACTCAATAAAGTCATCAATTGCTCTTTGTCAGATAGGTGAGTTTTCTTTTGTTATTTTTACCCTTGCAAGTAAACAAAATCTTATTTCTGATGAGCTAGGGAATACGCTCATTTTAATCACTGTACTCTCAATGATAATAACGCCATTTATGATAAACAATATTTATAAACTTGCCGCTTTATTTGTGGTTGAGTATTTTGAATCAGATAAAATAACACCGGTAAAATCAAATGATCATACTATCGTTTGTGGGTATGATATTTTAGGCAGGATTGTGGCAGAAGAATTGGAAAATAAAAGCGTTAATTTTTTCATTATTTCTGATAACTTACAACATGTTTTACTGGCAAGAAACCGTGGATTAAATGCTTATTTTGGACATTTGGATAGGCTTCCCGTATTGGAATCACTTAAGGTTGAGCAATCAAAATCGATTATCATCACAGTTAATACATTAAAAAATAAAAAAATAATTTGTGAAGCGGTATTAAATTACTACCCAAATGCAAACTTGATTGTAAAAGTTAACACGCTTGCTGAAAAAAAATCATTAGCAGATCTTAAAATTAATTCATTTGTTCACGCGCATCATGAAACAGCAATTATACTGGTAAAAGAAAGTCTTAACTAACCTCAACTAGGCTTAAAAATATCATAAACTGAGTTGAGGTTAACTAAATAACTAGTAATGTTTATTCAGCTTTGCCAATTTACATCAGGCTTCCAGTCATTAATCCACGCAGGAATATCATTGCCCGGCATTGGCCTGGCAATGCCATAACCTTGTGCCAATTCACAGCCCAATTGCAATAGAGCAGTACCATGTTCAATTGTTTCAACGCCTTCGGCAATTACGTCACGTTTGAATGATTTTGCTAAAGCTATCACGCCTTCAACAATGGCCAAATCATCAACGTCACTCAGCATATCTCGCACAAAGCTTTGGTCTATCTTAATTAAACTGGCTGGTAATCGTCTAAGGTAAGTCAGAGACGAGTAGCCCGTTCCAAAATCATCAAGGGCAAAGTTTACGCCCAGCGCCATACACTCATTCATGATTTTTGATACATGATGTACATCATCTATCGCACTTGTTTCCAGTACTTCCAGCTCTAAATATCGTGGTTCAACATTAGGGTGGGCTGCTAGCATTGTCGTTAACCTCTGAGTAAAGTCAGGTTGTTGCAATTGTACTGCGGCAATATTTACACTAGTACTTACAGGGTGGTCAATCCCCATATCTTGCCATTGGCTGATTTGACTTAGTGCGGTATCAATAACCCATTCACCCATTTCGATACTCATGGGGTTATTCTCAATGACAGGCAAAAACTCTATTGGGTATAATAGACCTCGTTTGGGATGTTGCCAGCGAATAAGCGCTTCAACACCGACCACTTTACCTGTCCGCATATTAACCTTTGGCTGATAATGGAGCACAAATTGATGATTATCTAATGCGCTGCGAATAGCCTCTAGGCTTTCCCGTTGTACTTTAATCGCGTCATCTTGAACCGTATCAAAAAAGTGATAACGATTTTTGCCTGACTCTTTAGCTACATACATGGCTTGGTCTGCATGTCGCATTAGTAAGTCGGCATCCGCACTATCTTGTGGGTAGAGGGTGACGCCAATGCTGGCTGATATATTTAATACAATGTCACCGACTGTTACAGGCTCAGAAGCTGCCAATAAAAGGCGCTCTAAAATTGGCTCACAATCTTCAACTTTAGCTAAATCGGCTAATACAGCGATAAATTCATCACCGCCAATACGGGCTAAGCTATCACACTCACGTAACGCCTCTTTCATACTGACAGAAAGTGCGATCAGTAGTTCATCACCCACTCCATGCCCATAGGTATCATTGATGGCTTTAAATCCATCTAAATCTAAGAATACTACAGCGAGAGATTGATCTTGGCGGGTGCAGTGGAACATGGCTTGAGTTAACCGGTCTGCCAGTAATGAGCGATTGGGTAAACTAGTGAGTATGTCGTAATGAGCAATATGCTCTAATTGCTTTTGATGTTCTTTCATTTGGGTTATGTCGTTACCTAAGGAGACATAATGGGTAGTGATATTGTGTTCATTACGTACTGCACTGATAGTTTTCATTACAGCGTACACTTCGCCATTTTTACGCCTGTTCCAAACTTCGCCAGACCAGTAGCCTTCTTTAAGTAGGGCTTGCCACATATCATCGTAGAACTCAGGTGATTGTCGCCCAGAATGAAGGAATCTAGGGTTTTTGCCAATAGCCTCTTCACGACTAAAACCCGTTATACTTGTGAAAGCGTCGTTAACATCGATAATAATGGCTTTATCATCGGTAATAGTTATGCCTTCACCGGCATGGCTGAAAACACTTGCGGCTAGTTTTAATTTTTCTTCTGCTAGTTTGCGATTGGTAATATCACTATGTGTACCGCTCATACGAAGTGGCTTACCATTTTCATGACGGAGCATAACATTCGCTTGGTCATGTACCCATTTATAACCACCTTCTTTTGTTAACATGCGATATTCAAGGTTATGAAATTTTGAGTGGCCTTCGAGTACGTCATTAATTGATTGCCATGCTTTATCTCTATCTTCATGATGTATGAAATCCGCCCACTGATTAGTAGTGTGTTTTATTTCTTTATGGGTATACCCGAGCATTGTTGCCCAGCGCGCATTTCTTTCCACTTTGCCAGTGACTATATTCCAATCCCAAAAGCCTAGCTCGGCCCCAGCTAAGACTAGTTGCATTTGCTCATCACTTGCCTTTAAGGCTAAGTTGGCTTGGGTTTTCTCAATGGCGATACTTGCTAAACTGGCTGCTTGCTCTATTAATGTGATATTGGCTTCTGTTGGCTGATTTACCTTACGATGATAAATAGCAAAAGTGCCGAGAACCTTCCCTTGTGTCGAACGTATAGGTTCAGACCAGCACGCCAGCAATCTAGCCTTGCTTGCTATCTTTTTGTAGGGTGCCCAATAAGGATGGTTTTGAATATCTTCAACAATGACACGTTCATTACTAAATGCGGCTGTACCACAGGCACCAACCCCCATACCAATTTCAACACCATTAATCGCTTCGGTATAAAAATCAGGAAGACTGGGAGCTGCACCACTCAATAAATGCTTACCCTCATCATCTAGCAACTGAATGCTACATAGCATGTCAGGGTTTTCTTGCTCAACACCACGCACAATAGCTTCTAGAATTACAGGTAATAGCTCACCACTAGTCAGGAGTTCTAATACATGAGTGCGAGATTTTTCACGTAGCTCAGCAAGTTTTCGTTCTGTAATATCTCGATGGGTTCCACAAAGCCGAATCGGTTCGTGGGTGTTTTCATCGTACTCAATAACAGAGCCAGAGCCTTCGATCCATATCCATCTACCATCAGCATGCTTCATTCTAAATTCAACAACATAATTCTTCCCCGACTTAATATGACTTTGTACAGTTTTTTTCATAAACTCTTCGTCATTCGGGTGAATAAGCTCCTCCCAATCACTGATATGATTGGTAATATCTTGTCGAGATAGACCAAGTATTGATAACCATTCATCATTAACAACTTGTTCTCCAGTTTGATAACACCAATCCCAATAACCCAGCTTCGCTCCATTAATTACATTCAGAAGCTGTTTTTGAGATTTGAAAACATTTTCTTCGCTCAATTTTAGTGCGTTTATATTTTTGATTCGTCTAGTGTTGGATCTCAGTAATAAGCCACCTATGATAATCCCCAATATCAGAATAAGGATATTTAATAATCGTTGTGTAAAATTAAACGCTTGTAACTTATCTGCTTTTGCCTTATCTAGTGTGCTTTCAACACGATCAACAGACAGATTAAATTTTAAAAAAGCGAGATCCAATTGTTGGTCGAGCTCTGAACCAATACTAGCTGTTGATTGTAATGTCCACCGCTTTTGCGCTATTTGGCGAAAGTGATGAATACTGTTTATTGTTTCTTCAATTTTGAGTCGTAAATCGGGGTTGTGTAAGGTCAGGAAAATGCCTTCCTCGTTAGTGCCATCGTCAAGCATTGCTTGAGCATACCATTCTGATTGATCAAGGTGGGCCCATACGTCTTCTATGTCAACAGTTAGATCGCCACTAATGGCCTCTTCAAACCACAAATGTGCCTTGGTCGCTTCAAGCTTAATTTCCATCGTAGCATCAACAAAAGGAGTGTAACGCTCTGTTAAATCACGTCCAATGTAAAGTGAATAGTAAACGATCGCTAAAGTGAATAGGGATACAGGAATAGAAATAAACAATATTTTACGAGAGTCAGCGTTCATCATGTATATCCATATTTAATACCGGTAATTATTTTTTGGTAAGAAAAAGGTTTTTATTTTAACTTTAAAACCTCACATTTCTGTACCAAAGTTTTTGCCATAAATAATCATACATTTAACATTACTAATATAGCAAAAGTTTACCTAATATCATTTTGATTCAAGTCAATATTTAAATTGATAATCATCAAAAAGTAGTAAATATATCTTAAACTTATTTTAGTCGTTAAAATAAGTTGCTAGAAACAGGTGAAATACAAAGAACTAAAGTGGTTTTTTTGCGATGGTTGTTGGTGACAATGTCAGCTAGCGTTGACGGAAGTTTCTCGTCAGTTGGTTCTGCCTGTTTTATTAATGGGACAAGCACAAGGAATGTATAGCTTCTTTAGTCATGTGAAATGGAGTAGGGCTATCGCATTGGGTTATGCACACTTTTTGATTCTTAACTAACTTTCCAAATCATTTGGTAATAAAGTGATTGAAGGTGAATAAATTTACAACCTATTATTCCATTTTATGTTTGGAATAAATTTTTTCCATCGTCCCACTGAGCTTTAATTTCCGAATGACTTCATTAACAACATTTTTTAGAAGCGGGTCTTTAAAAGCCATATGTGAATAAACAATAGGCCATAAATAATCCACAGTAAAATCGCTATGGGCTATGCCTTTATATGTATTGTAATGTTTGTTGTTTAAATCAAACCTGAAAATGTTGATGTCACCGACTCTAATATCCTTTTTGCCAGATATCATAAGAAGAGTTGTTTCTTTAGGGTGTGCATGCTCTGAATATTCTAAATTTGTTTTAGCCATTTGCTTAAATTTATCACCGAGTAGTTCAGTTGCTCCTTGGTATGCAGCAATAGATTTTCCTTGTAAATCAGAGATAGTATTGATTTTTATCTGATCTGTTTTTTTTGAAATAGCAACGTCTCTAAAACGAAATATGGGCTCTGATAAAGAAGCCTTTACCTTTGATTTAGGGAAAATATTACAGGCAACATCAATTGACTCTCCATGGTTAATTTCATGTAATATTCGATGATTACTCATAAAAACATATTCGACTTTGTATTGAGGAAGTTGCTTGAATATTTCATCGATGATTTCAATAAATATGCCTTTCCCCCCATTTTCAATAAAAAAAGGTGGAAAGTTGCCAACACCTACTTTTAATACTTGTTGCGCTATTGATGTTGTAGAACAGAATAACAGCGATATAAAAAGAAGGTAATTTAAAATTTTTGGCATTATGTAAAACTACTATTAAATAATAAAAAATTAGTTATTAGTATAGTCACAATTCAGTAAACAATAAAACCAATTGTAACGTGAGTCTATAGCCCTGAGAACGCGGGCCGAAGCCGCTATCGTGTGCGGCTACGTAATACATCATCTACAGACATTACTTGGCTAATTTTTCTTCTGAATTTAGATAAGAGGGAAGGCTTTAAACCACTTAATAGTTCCTTGTTTTTATTAGTGTCTAAGATGAACTGAGCCTCCCATTCGAAGTTTATTTGATTACTCTGTTTTTTTGTGACTTGTTCCTTAGGAATCTTACTCTGATCGATCTCGCAGTTTACGAAGCTTGCTATGTTTTTTAATGAATCAGCAAGATTATTACGAACTTTATCAAAGTCCATTTCAATGTAATTACAACCATTAGCCGCTAATGTATATCTCCATGATGAGCTATCAAGAATTATACTTTGAAGAGATTCATTGATGTGATTGAAATTATATTTCGGAATATTATTGTTTGTTTTTTGTCCTGAAATCCATTCCCCTGTTTGGCTAGCTATTGATAGCGAGATGGCCTGCAGTAATACATTTTTTCTAGATAATAAAATATAATAGGCGTTGGGGAAACTCTCTAATAGGTTTTCAAAACCACCAAATTGCTGGATATGAGAATAATGTATTTTTATTCCAAATACTCCATTGGGTGATGTTCTACGTCTTTGAAGTTCAACTATGGTTTTTTGCAAATCATCAGTGTTTAGTCGTTTTTTCCATTCGTTTAGGTTTTCAAGGTTTACATATTCTAAAGGAAAACCAAATTTATTCGTTTTATGTAGTGCATGCCCCAACATATGACTACCGCATCTTCCGGTAGATGCTATTATCAAAACCTTGGAAGGATTTTCTACCATTGGAAAATCATGTTTCGTTGAAAACTGGTCTTCATATAAGTTCATCAGGTTACCTTTAATATATCAACATAGACATAATGCACCTCGATGAGGTGCTATCATCTATACGTTGGTTATTTTACAAACCCGAACCACAAAATATGTATCAAAAATATAAAATAGAGGTTTGGGCAGTGTCATTACCTTTCTAAATAAAACCATTTCTGTGTATCACTGCAGTTAAGTTTTCCGTCTGATTAACATTTATAGTGGTTGTTACAAAAGGTTTTTGACAACCATTGTCCTGTTTGTTTTATCCACGAAAGTCCGTAAAGCCCAAATAAGTGTTTAAGTTTTAATTTACAACGTGGATCTGACAATAATGCTCTTGCTTGTACAAAGTGACCATCTCCAATATTTAGCTTTGCAAGGTGACATAAATGCGCCGCGCTATATTTAAGCATATGTGTAGCATTACGTGTTCCTGTGCTCTTTTTGGCTTCTTTAGTGAGTCGAATACTAAAACCACACTCCGTCGATGGAATATGGTTTTTACTTGCTTGATTTTGTGCATCTTTATGGTAGAGCGAATGAATATTAGGTGAATAGGCAATAGTAGTGTTTAATGCAACACGACAAAATAAATCTTGATCTTCGCCAATAGGCTCGTTAAGCGGAAAACCACCAATTGACTCAAATAATGATCGCTGAATTACCATTGACGACATAGTAAAAGGTAAATCACCTTGTGAAGCAATATTAAAGTAATCTTTTAATATTACGCCCTCTGGGTTTATATTTTTAAGATTAATTTTAGCATCAACATAATTGCTTTTAGATTCTACTATTTGATAGCGAGTTCCAAAAAATTTCGCTTGTGGAAATTTTATAATTAAGCGTGAAACTTCATCTAAAAATAATGGTAACCACTGATCATCAGCATCTAAAAATGCAATGTATTTATGACTAGCCAATGCGACACCGTTATTACGAGCAGCGGATACACCTTGATTATCTTGGTGTATTAGCTTTACATTTTTCATGTTTGCATTCTTTACTAGCAACGCACCTTCATCTGTAGAGCCATCGTCAATAACAATTATTTCAGCGGCAGGATATTTTTGCCATGCCACACTGTTTAGTGTTCTTAAAATATGCTTGGCTTTATTAAATAGTGGAATAATTACGGTAAAATTTATATGTTTCATTTTTAATACTCCAATTAGACAACGATTTTTTTAAAGCTATTTCAATCGACAAAGTAGGGGGTTTAAAACCTGCGGATAAACCCAGTGTTATTTGATTTACGATACTTTCATCATTTAGGTTAGATAAATTGATTTGATAATCTTTTGGCATGCCTATCTCTTCACACCAGCCTTTGCATTTACTGTGATAATTTATCGATAAAACCGGGGTGTTAGCTAAGTAACCTAATATAGAACCGTGCAATCGCATGCTTAAAATAACTTTGTAAGCTGAAAGGTTTTTAAGTAATGTGATAGGGTTTGGCTCATATGCTTTTATGGTCACAGGAATATTGTTACTTAACCGAGCAACAATAATATTATTAATTTTCCAATCACCTAGTAAGCTATGGCCATTAAACTCAATTAATGTAATAGGCTCTCCAGTTTTTTTGTATAACTGAGTAATAAGTTGAACAAATTGTTCATACCTCTTTTCTTCCATAACTTTATCCGTTTGCCCCATGGCGTTAGTCGCGACAGAACATAAGGCAAGTGCAATTCCTTTACGCTCAATATTGTGTGTTTTATATCTGCTAGAACACAATAATAAGGGGGCTAAGTCGAAGGTTTTTTTAACGTTTGCTTTAGGGGCAATACTATGGGCTATTTCAAAACTTTCATTATCTCTAACACCAATATAACCGCATTCATTCAAAAACTTAGCACAAGATTTTTCAGCTAAAATGGAAGTAAATGGTCCAATGCCAACACCGACAGCTAAGCAACTTTTGTGGCTTGATAAAGACATTAGTTGTCTTTTAAGGTTGATATCCGTTTCACTATGCAGAACAGAGCCACCGCCAAAAATGATGCGTTTACTTTGTAGTGCGGTTTTATAATGTAATAACCTGTTTTGACCTGGAAATTGCTGATTGAATTTTAAAGCGAGTGTATGACCACTTTGTGTTTCTCTCATGTGATCACCATACAAACCTACTTTAGAATTATCACAGCCAATAAGGTGTTTAGCAGCCCATGCCGTAGCGTACATTAGCGCATCGTCACCGCTATTTTTCATGCCATAGTAGCCAACTAAGTAGGCATCGTATTTCTTAATCATGTCGCTCTCCTGATTTAAGTGGGTTAAGAGAAATGCCTATCCATAAAAGAGCAGGCCAAAAAATAAAACTTAATATTTCAAGGTTTTCAAAAAATGAATAACAAATAATCACTGAAACCATTAAGCCGGCGCTGTAACATATCTTACTTTTGAAACTGTTCCACAATAAGTAAATACTGGTATAAAGCAGAGGTATAGCTAAGGCTAAAAAGCCAACAATTCCCTTAACGAATAACAATCCAAACCAACTATGGTGAGAGCCTATTGGCATACCTTCAACAATTTTAGGGCCTTTTTCGACAATGCCGTGCCCCCATATGGGGGCTTCAGATTCCCAACGCTGTAAAGCTAATACTTCTAACGTTTTACGCACTCTTGTTGAGTTAGGACGTGATGCTTTAAGGTCTATGTAGCTGTTATTTAGCCAGTTGAATAAAGGTTCACCTAATAAAAGAATAACCGGAATGGCGATACCAAAAATGACAAGCCACATCGGATTTTTAAGGTACTTTCGAAGTAAACATAATGGGGCTAAAGCAATGTAAACTACCCATCCTGCGCGAGATTGTGATAATAAACACATAACAAAACTTCCTAAGATTCCTGTTCTTTTCCAAAAAATATCTTTTTCTTGGCAACTAAAAATTAAGAATATGCACGCCATGAAACCAGCAGCAGGCGCCCAAGGGGTAAAAAAACGCCAGCGGCCCGCCCCTGACTCTGGGTTAAGTCCAAATAAGCTCACTTTAAAAAAACTCTCTCCGGGACCACCAATAATTTGTAATGGGGAAATAAATAAATCACCATGGATGCCAGCTTTATAAAGTACCAAGGTTATTAAACCAAAAATTAATGAGTGGAATGAAAGAATACATACAGCTCTAATAATTAACGTTGGTTTGATATCTACAAATGCCCCGATGAAAAGAAACAGTGGTAAAAGAGCCCATCCTTTAGCCCAACCAATTGATGACTTAATTGTTTTGGCCAAGCCTAAATCCCAGTTTGAATGTGCAATGATTAATGCTGCGAACATAAGTAATCCACCAAGGATCCATAACCAGACAATAGTAGGTATGATCGCAAGCTCATCTCTTCCATTTACATACCAGCGTAATAAAACAATGGTGAAAATTATCCAGCCTATTACGGAACCCAAAATATATAGGCCACCAAAAGCAAAAAATGGATAGGTTAACGTTAGCCCATACCAAACTAGCTTTTCTTCAGTAGAATTAGGATTAACTTTCTGTGTTGTCATATTTTTAATTAACTTTATTTACAGGTAATTAAACTATAAGTTGCACATGCTATGCCAATGCTTTTGTGTTTTGTTAAGTTGTTGTTATTTAGTGTAATATTGGTTTTTTGTAGATTTCTTAATGAGGGCGGGGTTTGCAAATTGCAAAACAAAAATGATATTCTCAATTTGCAATTTATTGTGATTAATACAGAGTTGGATTATTAAGGGGATGTAGTAAGGATAAAGCATGGTATTAAATCAAAGGTTAACCTCTCCCGAAAAGCCTTATTTAAGTTAATATATCAGCTAGTCAAAATGAAGCCTACCTTTAAAGATCAATAAAAAATCGAATGAAAGGAGAAAACCAATCTGATTTAATCAATCTTTTTTAAGGAGCATTCTGATTAACTTGTTTCGTTGTTTTAGAATAACGAGACCAAAGGTTATAAATATAAAACCAAATGTTCCGGCAACTACTGCAATAATATTTTTAGGGCTACTTTGTTTTGTTGGGTAAGACGGCGCCGTTAACATTTGTAATACAGGGTATGAAGCAAAC
>Ga0105358_10000747_pt1 | contig 16794 bp, 5 predicted proteins | sample GOMGulsemesocosm_5_FD_83509 | JGI IMG/M metagenome (GOLD analysis project Ga0105358, IMG submission 83509) | Methane-oxidizing microbial communities from mesocosms in the Gulf of Mexico - GOM15C Gulf of Mexico | ecosystem: Environmental > Aquatic > Marine > Cold seeps | place: Gulf of Mexico... | reverse complement strand
TCAACTGCTTGACTTTTTGCTACATCAGCTTTCAAACATTCTTCAATTCCGTGATCAAACCGAACAATAAATGTTTGTTCTTCAACCAACCTTATAGTGCCAACACCAAATTGTTGATGTTTAACTTTATCACCTTTATTACACATAGATCACCGTCTCCTTATCGATTAAAAAAGGATAAAAAACGGACCAGCTCATCCTCTTCTTTAAGTTCATCAATCGTGAATACCTGCCAATCAAACTCCTGTGCCCTCTGAATTTCTTTCCAGAACTCATCATCAATAATCACACCTACTTTATCTTGCTCCCATGCTAATTCCAATTCGAGTAGAACAATGCCATCTGGATCATTTAGCTCATAGCCTACAATAGGTTCAGTTAAATGATTGTCTTCTACCAAAGCAACATAAAATGGAATATTATCTAGTAAATCCCAAGCCCAAGCAGGAGCCTTCATTAGCTCATTATTTATATCAAAATTTGATTCAATAAGAGTATTACAAAACAATTGCTCCTGAAGCAAAATATCTCTAGCAATAATTTGAAAAGGAATATCAAAACTAAAATCAAATGTTGCCTGATCTTTACCTAAATAATGGGAAATAAATTTGTAAATATCTTGTGATTGGCTGCTACTGGCAACATCCTCATCTAAATTCATCCCCAATCTATTAAGTAGTTCTCTTACACGTTTATGCGCAACAAAACAGTGTTCACTACTCACAATAGCCGAAGCACTATTTAAAACACCATGACGTACTACCTCACGCAAGATAAAGTTAGCACCAATACCTAACGTCCTTGAAAGCACGGAGCACTAATTCCACCACCTGCATGAACCTGACTTGTTGCTGTATTTAACACATCTTCTAAAGAAAACTTTGTTGATTGCTGCTTTATTGATAACCATGCGTCAGCATACTCATCCAACCAGCGGGCAAATCGGTAAATAGTCACAAAACGCATCATCCATGACTCATATTGACTACCATAAAATTGATCTTGCAAATATTTATCCAATATCTGCATCCATTGCTCTGGTGCTTCCTGAGGGTTCTCTTGAATAAAAACATTCCACCAGCCTTCGCTCTTAAAATATCTGATAGCCTCACGATGCTGTGCATCTTTAGTTCGCCCCACTGTATTAAGAGAGCCTAAAAATAACAGTATCATCCAGCCATCACGGTCAATCGTTTCATTGCTATCAATTAGACTAGGAAAAACTCCCGCAGGGTAAACAGTTCGATTGTATTTTTCCAAATACGTTTCTTTATTTTCTTTCCACCAGTTATAGACATTATTAAGTACAGTTTCTGGGTCCAACACTTCCTCAACATCATCTTTCAAATTAATAATAATACGATCTATTAGGTCATCAGTAGCTAACTTTCGTTTTAAAACATTAATAACGTCTGGTTTTAACCAACCGTTAAAATGTTCAGACTGTTCATTCAATTGATTCAACCAAGTCCCTTTTGCTTTCAGCCGTAATATACTCGCCAGCGCATCATTATTATCGCCCCTCAATAAATAATTCAAAACTCCTATTTGTTTATTTAAATCAGGAGCTATTAAAGCCCAGTGTTCCATTTGATTAATATCAGCCTTCATTTTCTTACGGGAAAACCGAAAAAATTTTGCTGATTTTTCATCATATTCATCACATAAGAGAGATGAGTCTGGTGCAAATGCAGCCCTTAATTTCTCTTCATCTTCACTATATTGGCTATCTAATAAATCTGAAACGGGCTTAAAGTATTGCTCATTATTTAGAAATTCAACAGATGAAAGAACTTTATCTAAATTATGTTGCTCTTTTTTCCGCTCTTCAGTTTTATCTAACTCATCAAGTAGTTCAACAGTTAATAATCCCCCCCACTGGGAAGCAAGCTGAAGACTGGCATGTTTATCTGTAAATGACTTTTCGGCGAGAGTTGCTAAATCAAATATTGGCCAATTAACTATTTTTCTATCTTCACCTGATAGTAATTTATGCAGATCCCCCTGCATACCTTCATGAACAAGTTCTTTAGCTTGTACAAAATCAGTCAATATTTCTTGTATTTGTTTAAAGAACTTATCTTGACTCAGAACACCTTTCAGCGTGTACTTTATATCTGATAAGCAAACTAATTGCTGAAACTCACCCCATAATCCATTTGGAAGTAGTGATTGAGTTGACAATAATTCAATAAAAGAGAAATCAGGAGATGTAAGCATCACTCTAACCAACTGATGAATTTTATTATCATCCTTACGAACCCAAGAGCTCACTAAAACCAACCATAACGACTGCCATAACTTATAGGGTGTAACATCACTGGCTAAAGATAATGCTTTCCGAACAGTGACCCAATCACTCGTTATCATAACGTCTAACTGCCCAAAAATACGTGCTAAGTTTCTACCTAAATGAAGAATAATTTGATCATTTTTTTCACTTTCATGCGCTAATTGCATTCTTCCCATATCCACATCAAAACCAGCATTAATCATAAATCCAATAGATGATTCATCATTTGCAGGTGCCAATATCCAGATTTTAGGCAATAATTCCTGTTCAATTTTATATGGAAAGTTTTCAAACCCTGTTGCACCAAAAGAAAATAACAGGTCACAGCTAAACTGCTCATCACTAAAAACAATTTTTATTGCATTAACTTTTTTATTATCTAGGGTTAAAAGACCTTTTCTAATTTCAGGAAAGTCATCAAAAACAAGATGTTCATGCCAACTAGCAACTTGTTTCTGGTTAAATATAATTTGTTTAATCACTTTACTGAATACTATCAATACACCTGCAAAACAGTTAAACTTTTTGAGCACAATCTCTTGATCAATTTCTGATGATAGTGGCAATTCAATAGCTGTTGCAGTTATATGTGTGCTACTTGCTTGTTCAATTTTATTTTTCAATCGGCTACGATCATTTTCCTGTAACCGCACAGGTAGCATGGCCGCAAAAACCTCCACACCTAATCGACCACTTGAAATTTTCGGTTTATCTGAAATGAGATAAACACTCTTAAAACCCAATCCAAATTTACCAGTAACCTGATTTTCAGCTTGTTTATCCGATGTGTTCATCAACAACATTTTTTCTAAATCACGATGAAACCCACGTTCCTTTCCTGGGAAACCTTCCCCACCTCGGTAATAATTAATGGCCCGTCCCCAGTGAATAAATAATAACGTGTCCTTATCAAACAAAACATGAAATTGGGTTTGTTGTACATCTAATTCGTTTTCATCTACTAAATTTGATGAGCCAGATGGATAGGCCTTCATTTCTGCGTCTTCAAAAACAGCATCATCAGCATTCTGAAACAATTCAAATGGCACACTGTAAATGTGATATTGATGATTAGCTATTTGTCTTTTAATGGCATTTAACACAGCCATCTGTGTTTCATCATCATTAATTAATGCATCTTGCATGCTCTGCAATGCATCATTAATTTCTTTATCTGCAACATCAGTTGCAGCCTGCATAATCTCAAGTTCTACTTTTTGTAAAAAAGCATTACGAGAGTTCTGTAAAATCTTATTAAGATTGCTTTTTTGTAGAGATAATTGGCTCAAATTAGCGGGTAAATCATTTAATATCAATCTTCGAGCAACCTCAACATCTAGCTGATCTGATTCGCCTAACTCTACCCATATATTTTCTAAACTACTGGACTGCACATAAACCGTTTTCAAAATAAACTCAGCACTATTTTTTAATAATGTCGACAATGTATTTTCAGTCCACTCATCAAAATTTAATTTCTGCAATTGAAGTAAAACGCCATAACCGCCAGGAAGAAAACTATAGTCAACTATGATTTTATGAGGTTGATCATGAAGTTTTACTATAATTAGCTCATTAAAAATAGAGTTTACCTTAATAGAATCACTGTCCACAGTCTTAATCAAAAACTCCATTTCGCTAATAGCTTCATGTTGATTAAGACCATCAAATAAAGGCTTATTTTGCCTGTCCCCCTTTTTGATATCCCATTTTATTTGATTTCTAACACCTTCAATACTCCTCTTACCTAAAAAACCATCAGCAATCCCTTGTACTTCTGAGTGATCACCAAGTAAACTAATAAAAAGTCCAATTAATTCACTTTCAACAAGCCCATCCCAGTCTTTAAAATAACATCTTAGAGTATTAGGCGTTCTTTGTAATAACAACTTGTTGTTGTTATCATCAGCAATAAAAATCTCTTGTTCTTCTACTATTCGTTGTTGCTTTGCAGAATAAATAATTGTATTTAAACACCTTTCTTGTTCACTATCTAGAAGAGAATCATCTTCTACTTCAACGTTTACACAAAGCTTTTCAGCAGCAACCCAACAACCTTTACGACTGAGTAATTTAATTTCTTTTAATAATTCAATAGCATTTAAAGATGACGCAAATAAAGATAAATAGGCATTAAAAAGTTTTATAACTTTTGACTTTTCACTCCCGAGAGAGTGTTCATGGATTAGTCTTAAATTATTTAAAACAACTTGATACTCATCTCCAGTCAATGGCTTTAAAAGTGGCTGTAATGGATTACTAGGAATTTCACCTGATTGATTTAATAACTCCCTGACTTTTTTATTGGCTAATAACATCCAGCCAGCCATACTCAATTCATCAGCAATCAATTCTGCAAATGTTAAAAGCTCCTCTACCTTGAAAGTTAACGTGCCTATTGCATAATCATCACTCTCACCAAGCATTAACAATAAGCTATCTAAGCCTTCTTTTTCACAAGCAAACTGTTTCTTAAGTTCCACGTAAGCATCATGCTGTCGTATATCTAAATAAATATCTTCAGGTACATAATAGCCAGCATTACATTCAACTGTTAGACGTTTAACCTCATCAGCTAAACCTTCTATATCAATTACATCTTCTGGCTTTATAGGCTGTCTATCTATATTGATTAACCAGTTTTTCGATCTAAGTTTCTGAAGCAAATCATCATCAAGTGACAAACCAAGTAATTGATCAAGTATTAGCTCGTAATAATTATGAGGGCTAGGACTTGATAAAATAATATCAATTAATGCTTTTTGATCTAATTGCGGAACCCATTCAGCCTGTTGTTTTGCAATTTTTTCTACCGATGATTTTTTTATAAGAACAAACTGCCGCTCTAAGGCCGCAGGGATATCCAATGCAGTATCAAGAAAACACTGTTCAGAAATAGCTGTCCATTCTCCACTTTGAGTTTGATGAAATGGTAATTGTTTCCATAAATCTTGATCTTCAATCTCCGACAAAATAATTTCATAATCATGACGCTCAAGCTGTAACGACTTAAAATCAATTAGTGCAATACGTTGTTTTAAAGCATTAAGGATCTTGCTGACATCAAGCTTATTAACACCAAGCTCTTCACTCATCTTATTTGATAAATCATCAATCAGTATTTGATCAATTAAGCGCCAATCATCAAGACCTGCTCTATAAATAGCGTGAGTTATTCCCCCCCAAACTTCATTTAACCCAGTAGTAACTGTTAATAAATGTTCACTATCATGAGCATAATGCTCTAAATCGCCATGTAATATATATCTAAAAGCACGCTTTTCTAAAGGACTTAACTCACTAGCTGATAATTTCTTCAGTAGTCTAGTTCTTTTTTTCGTTGGAGCTAATATAGATTGTTTAGAATCAATATAGTTTAGACATGCTTTACTATCGCATTCTGGAATATTGATATGTTTACCAAAAGCTAAATCCCTATTTTCTCTTCCTAAATAGAAAAAGGCATCCCCTTCAAGCGCTTCGGATAATGCACTACCGAGTCCAAACCTTTCATTACCTAAACCACTTGAAAAACGAAACAAAGATTTACGTTGTTGAATTGCTACCAACTCAGACTTGGCAAAAAAACTATCTTTCCCCTTAGCCAAATCATATACTTTGAATAACCGAAAATCAGAACAGACCTTCAATAACCGTTCTTTGTCTGAAGTTTCAACTAAACCAATAATTTCTACAACTAAAGCTTGAGCTTCATCATGATGTTTAGCTAAACCTTCATTACCAAGCACCGAATCCAATGCTTCCAAAAGTAAACGAGCATCATCAACCGTCAACAGAATCTTCTTTTCAGCATCTGGGGCTATTTCTTTAGGGATAATTAACGAACGTGTCTCTACTTTAGCTAAGAGCTTCCAAAGCCCTTTCATTTTTACTTTGTTTAATACTACACACTGACTTGGAGGAATAAACGCAAGAAAGCGAGTCATTTCAGACTTAATTATTTTATCGCAATTAAGTTTCAATCCTTTTCTAGCAAGAGAAAATAACACTTTTTTTACAACTTCAGTATGTTCAATCTCATCCAAACATAATAAATCATTGAAGTAAGTAAAATAGATTCGTTCACAAAAGACTGCTGAAAGATCAATGTCCAATACCTTTAGTATTAATTCATCATTCCAGCCGCCATGACGTGTATTTAGCAAACAAACTTGAGATTGATCATAAAAGACATAGCCAATATTACTCAATTCAGTTAATTTAGGAATAACAGCCCACGCTCTACCTTGGTCTATGTTCGGGTAAGTTGGTAATGGCAATGCATGCGATTTAGAAGAAACTAATTGCCAAGACTTATTATCTATTTTTACTTGATATATCCACTGATAACGCTGACTAACCAACTTATGATACTGACGAACAAAGTCTGACTTGAACACTGCCTCACTTAGGTATTGAACCCGCTCAGCACTGCATTTATGGGCCTCAACAAAGTTTTGGATAGCTTGTGGCAAATAACTTAAACAACCTTCAGTTGCTAATAAAGAATTCCATTGGATACGAACCTGATCGTTACCTTCAATAGTATCAAGTGACTCTCCAATTCTATCTAACCCATGAATATGGACCCGACCTGCATCAATGAAAAAATAGCCATGTATAAAGATTTGGGTATGATACTTATCATTCTCATTAACCCAATGAGTGCGCTCTGTTTGTGGATAAGACCCTAACGGTAAAAATACTGCCCAATCTGTATGACTGTTTGCACGCTCCACTGCCTTTCGTTGACAGATAACAATTGCAATATGGGGCTTCGCCTTATCTTCAACTTTTTTCTCTTTATTTGTATCTTTGTCACGCTCAAAACTCTTAGGCCAAAACTCAGATGCCCTCACTTCCTGAAACTTTTCCTCCGACAATAAACATTCATATCCAGCATATTCTATTTGCTGCTCCTTCTTATCGGATTTTAATAAAATCTTACCTTCTAATTTTGGATTAACAACAGGAGCATGGAACTGCCTTCTTACCGCATTGTCACTTAAACTAATTGTAGAAGTACACTGTAAATTTTTATGATTATTCGGATCAGGCTGCCAGATAGATAGTCCATTTAAACCCCTTAATAGCGGTAACATCTGTCCTAAATCGACATCAATATTTTTTTCGGCAATAAAATCAGGAGCGACGTGCTTATCACCTGGGTAAAATTCAATGATGGACCCATCATAATGAGAATGTCGTTTTCTAAGTGGTACCCAAACAATAAACCACGTTTGTTTTTTTGTATTTAACTTAAGCTGGTTAATGACAGGAGTTAATTGTTGCTGAATTAACTGCTTATCATTTTTATTAAATTCTTCCCATAACTCCCTTAAATTTGCCCAAGGATTAAAAATATCACTATGATAGTCTTCACCTGTCTCCCATTGGTCAGAGAGATAAAAAAATGCTTCACATAAATGAAACAAACTTTTCATGCCTAAACCAAATTTACCAATAGCATTTTCATTGGATGCTTTAGAACCTAAAGCAATGGATAAAATAGCATCTGCATCTGTTTCAGCTAAAGGCCCATCGTTAATAAAAAAAACAGCAGGCCCCTTTAATAATTCATGTTCAGCATCTTGCAATCCTTCACTATAACCAAAGCTTAAATGAGAACCACCAGCATCATCTGCATTTTGAACAATTTCTTTCAGTATGGGAAAACCTGTTTTATAACGGTCTCGTAAGTTATCTGAAATTAATCCAATATCAGCAATCGGATCATGCTTTACACCTGCCATACCACACTATTCCTTTAATAAGTTTTAGATATTATTCTAAAAAATTAATGATTAACTTTATTCAATCGCTGTTCAAAATCCTACAAAACCTTCATTCAAACCAAATGATACAAATGCTTTCTACCCTTTCTAACAATCAACTCTTCCTCAACTAGAATCGCTAACCATTTAGTTATCCCTTGCTTGGTTAACTCAGGATATTTACCTTGTAACTCTTCCAAACTAACTTGATTTTCATTTTTGCAATGTCGAGCAATATCTTGATAAAACAAATTCAATAGTGAACCATATTTATTTAAAGCTATACATTCAGGTTCCTCATCACTTGGCTCAAGCGATAAAGCTAAGTTTGTAGCATTCTCTTGCTGTTCTATCTTTGAATTATCAACTTTAATAGTGGTAAAAACAGTAGCTATTAACTGCTCTTCATCTGTTTTAGGGCTTGATATCCCTGAAGAATCCAGCTCATTTTTATTCGCAGGTGGTTTACTAATTTGAGGCTCACTTAATTCTTCAGAAGTTGCTGCATCAAAAGAAAATATATCTCCCTGAATATCTGCCTCAGACTTTTTGATATTTGATTCAGCTTGCTCTACAACAAACGCTTGGTTAAAGTCATCAAATGTATTATCAACTGCATAAACACCTAATTTAATGAGTTCTTGATTGCCTGCATATTCAATATTTCTTACCAGCGGTACAGACCAGCCTTTTTTTAAATTCTCTTTCGCACCTGCCCACGTTCCGCCTTTATTAGCATCCGACTTAACCACGACCACTGCCTTAGAAAGAATATAAATATACTTATTACGTGCCATGGCATTACCCGTATTAAATCCAGCTTCTGGATAAAAGGGCGATACCAACACCAATTTCTGATTTGCAAGGTGCTCTCTATAGACTTTACTGGCAGAAGACCGAAACAAGCTATCGGCAAGCACACCTATACACTGGCCACCCGCATTTAAGGCAGACAGCATCGATATTTTATCCACCCCTTTAGCACCACCTGATACCACGGTATAACCTTGATTAACCGCTAACTGAGCTTTCTCTTCAGTGAAGTCTGAATCATCAGGGTCGATAGTACGGGAGCCAACAAAACCAACCGCCCTACTATTTAATAAAGCTTTATTACCTGCACCAAATAAAACAGGGGGTGCTAAATCTCCTAGTTTATTTTTAAATAATTTTGGGTAATCAGGGTCTATCCGAGACATTACCCACAGCCCTGCCTTAGCCCATTTATCCAATGCAAACCCCATGCTTGCACCACGAGAAAGTAGAGCTTCAATTCGTTCTTTTGTAAGCTTATTTTTTGGATCCTTCCATAACGCTAAGACTTCATCTTTTCTTTGTAACAAATCAGCAGGTTTAAATGTATTTTCATGCATCCAACGTGAAAAGGGCCCGTATTCAGTTGGTGTTAAAGGTTTAAATTTACCGACTTCGTTTTTATTAAAATAACAACACAACAATAAAGTTGCCTGCAAATTATCATTAACTAACATTTTATTATCCATTATTACTGGTACTCGTTAAGGCAATAGGGATAACAGCTCCCGCTCCATTTTTTCGTAATAAAGCTGCGATTACTGTAAAAGTCCACCTTGAATCAACGGCATCATCCAATAAAAACACAGAGACGCCATAAACCTGATCAGGCTGGATACCAAACGCACCATCAAGGTTATGGCTCTGATGAAAACTATTAGTCATTGATTTTTGTTCTGGCTTTTCATTAGCAACAAAAACACAATCACTACAATGAATTTTTAACTTTTCTGCTAATCTATGCGCAAAATCTTTAACTAGCGTGGGGTGCCTAGGCGAAGGAACATAAGCAAGCCATGTCGGTTGCATTTCTAAAGGCATCGCTTTAATCATTTTTACCATGGGCGCTAATAACTCATCACTAAAATTACTGCTCTTCTTACCTTCGGCCACTAGATCACCCCATACACCATCTCGCCACTTAGAGAGTGCCAACCCGTGTTCTGCCTGCAAGTTTTTATCTTTATATCCAAAATTATAGGTTGGAAATGCTTCACAGGCTAAATCACCCGACCGTCCAAATGTTTTTCTAGGCTCAACCTGAATATAAAGGTGCTTTAAATACTCACTTGCTTCTAATACAAGTTCACGATCAACCAAAATATCAAGTTTATTTTCAGGCGCACAATTCGCACATTTACCACAATTTTCTGAACTATCATCATCTAACTCATTAGCCAAAAAATGCATTAAACAAGCCCCAGAGCGATGGTAGTCTTTTAAGGTATCCCATTCGTTTATTTTAATACTGGATAATCGCTCAATGCGTTCATGAGGCAATTGATAAGCACTCGCTGTTCGATAATACTTAGCCCCATCTTTTAAAATGGGTGATGGATTTTCAACACTCAGAAATTTCAATACCTTATTTATATTACCGCTCGACAGGTTGGCATATTTTTCAAGCTCAGACTCTTTTAAGCCCTCATGGTTTCCCAATATGCTCAATAACTCATTCACATCCGCTTCACTTGGGAATGCATTATTGATAAAAAAACTTTGAATTCGATCATCTTCATTACCAAACATCAGTATGCCCAATGCACGTTCAATTCCACGCCCCGCACGCCCCACTTGTTGATAATATTCGATCACATTTCCAGGTGCCTGATAATGGATAACAAAACTAATATCAGGCTTATCAAAGCCCATCCCCAATGCAGAGGTAGCCACCAACACTTTTAAGCGGTTATGAATTAAATCCTCTTCTAATTGTTTACGCTCATCTGAATTTACACTGCCATAATAGGCTCTTGCATCGATGCCTTTTGATTGTAACCACCGAGCCACTGTTTCGCAGTCCTTAGTCGTTTTTGCATAAATAATCCCCGTCCCTTCTATCATCAACAACGCTTGGCTCAACCACGATAGACGCTCAACTTTATTAGGGAGTACCACATTTTGCAATTGTAAAGCCTCTCTTAACAAATGCCCTCTGCGGATATTAAGTTGACCACCTAATTGCAATTTAATATCCTCAACCACTCTATTATTAGCCGTTGCAGTGGTTGCTAATACAGGCATATTGTTTGGCATATATTGAAGAATACCTACGATACGACGATAATCAGGTCTAAAATCATGGCCCCAATCTGAAATACAATGCGCCTCATCCACAACAAATAAACCGACTTGCGATAATATATTTTGTAATACATTTTCTACAAATTTATCATTGGCTAATTGCTCAGGAGAAATAATCACCGCATCGGCATGACCTGCTAAAAGCTGGCTTTCATTCGCTGCTCGTTCCGTTGCCGACAAAGATGAATTAATGGTAACAACATTCAAGGCTAATTTTTCTGCACTCTCAATTTGATTACGCATTAATGAAATCAACGGGGAAATAATAATACTAAGACCCGCACCCTGCTGACGTAGTATTTTGGTTGAAATAAAATACACCGCACTTTTACCCCAACCCGTTTTTTGTACCACCAATACCCTGTCTTTTTGTACTACCAGCTCCTCTATGGATTCCCATTGATCAGAATGAAAGGTGGCATTTATATTGCCTGTCATTTCCCTAAGATAATTTAGTGCGAGTTGCTTCATATTCCTTTCCTATTCCTTAGCCTTTTCTGGGTTTCGCAAAAAGACGCTCTACCCAGCCTACAATTTTGTGCGGATGGTTATAATCGCTGTTCAAAATGCTGCCAGACGGTTTGGTAGTCTTGTTCTCGGCTGCATAGGTCGAATGGGGCAACGTATTGGATTGTGCGTTCTATTGGGCCGTTGGGTACGGTGTCATCTTGGATGGTACGTTCGATAATGGCGTGATCTAGGGTTTGAATATCTTCCCAGCCGATGACTTTGGATTCTGTTTGCCAGTTATCGGTGTTGATATGGAATTGCCCGTTTTTATCACTGATATTTTCTGCACACCAATCTAACCAGCGGTTTTTAATCTCGGCTGGTGGAATTTTGATTTGGCAGGAGAAATCACCTTTTTTGGCTTTACGCGCTAAACCGACACCGACGAGTCCTTTGGATATGGTGAATACGATACGGCCTGCTCGGTCATACCATGTGTCTTGTTCGTATTGGCGCATCACGGGGAATTGTACGCGGTAGATGGTTTGTAATTCATCTAGGGTTAAACCCAGTGCCATTGCGGCGAGTACATCTATTTCCACTAAGGCTTGGCGACGATTGTAGTCGGTGCGCAGAGCACAGTTTCTTTGCCAGTCGGGAGTGAATTGTTGGAAAAACTGATTAGGTAAGCGTGGGTCGATTTTTGCCCAGTGGTCCTGTTTAAATTGTGTTTGGTAACAGGGTTGCCAGAGTTCGGCGTATTGCTTTGTTAAACAATTGAGTCCTAATGCTCTTAGATGTAAATAGGGCCTTAGTTTTGCATTAGTTAAAATAGGTAATTGGTTAATTAAAGTTGTATTTGCATGTCCCATTCCGGTGCTTTTAACGCGATAATCAACAGGTATGGATAAACACAAAGAATGATAATCTAATAGTAAATTACTGTCCTCAAAGGCTGTACCAAGAGATGTATTTATATACGAAATGTTTTTAGGTGCAATAGTGCAAATTAATGTTCTTTCAGCCCAAGAGCCAATCATTTCTCTATTTAAATGACGATAATATTCTATTACTTTTTTTGGTTTTGTATCGTCAGCATCTATCCACGATACAGTTGGAGTTCTCTTCAAATATTCAATTGAATCACATTCCAAACAATAATTGCTACGTGGCAAATATTCATTAGGTAAAAAAGATAAATCTAATACATCATAATGTCCTTTTTCTGAGCAAACTCTTCGAGGAGTTTTATACATTGGTAAGCCAACGTAAAAATGTGGACCAGATAAGACCAATTGTTCTTCACTTTTAGGAAAGTCAGTAAATCTTTTTAGAGTGGCATCTTTTTGAGCTCCTGTTTCGTTCCAATGTTGAGTCGAATATTTGTTACCCTTTAAAGTTTCAAGGTTTAATTTATGTATAGAAAACTTTTGTAATACATTAAGTAATTGCTGTGAATGTACTGCTGGAAGACGAGCTTGTAATATAGGAGTTCCACCATCATCAAATAATATTACGAACATTTTTAAAATATCAACATTGATTGAAATAATACGATTTTTATGTCCCTTGACCCCCCATCGACCATTATCATCTTTTATACCTTCAACTACACCATCCCCATAGTGCTCATAGCACCTATCAATAGCGGAAGGAGTAAATAAATTAGCAATATGCTGAAAATTTATTTCTTTTTTCTTACTATAAATATTTATACTATATTTTGTCGTATGTCCAATTTCATAAAACAACCTTAACTCATTTTGGAATTGATAGTGACGGCGTAACCTAGGGTATATATTAGCCCTTAAAAAACCTCCGTTTGGGTCCTCATATATACCTTCAGGATGCAAAAAACCATCAATACCTGATTCGCTAGTTGCCATCCAAGCCTGCGGTAAAAAACATTTAAACAAATTAGATTGTATACCCTTTAATAAAGGATAATTTACCCCAGCATTAAGAAAATTTTGTGTTCCCTCGGCCTGTTCATACTCACTGTAGTAATCGGCTTTTAGTTGAGGATATTGTTCAAAGCTCTGTTCTCGCAAATGATTCAATGCGCTGGCAGTGGCTTTACGCAACACAAATAAAGGATTGGCATCGCCCAATACCCCAGCTTCCTGCCACTCCACTTTTAACCAAGGCGGATTCCCCAGAATTAAATCAAAACCACCATTTTCGGCAAATAGGTCAGCAAATTCCAGTTCCCAATGAAAAAACCGGTGTATACCGACTAAACGATTAGCCATCTTTAATCGCGGGTTTTCGCGGATAATTTTATCGACATCTAATTGTCCAAAGCGATCATTAAAATCCAGACTCTGTTGCTGTGGTTGGGTATCGGGAAATAAATCACTGGTTTTTCCTGTTTCAGCAATGGGCTCCATCACCCCGCCCATTAATAACCAGTTAAGGTCAAAAAAATACTGGCTACGGCTGGGGAGTTGTTCGGCCTCATTAATCGGCCAAAACCATAAACTACACCAGTAATCCATCACCAACTTTAAACGCCGATAAGGTGAAGAGTTTTTCAAATTTTTGGATTCGCGTTCTTGTTCCAGAATGCGGTCTTTTTGTGCCAAGCCACTGCTTTGATGTTTTATATCATCACCCTGCCCCCAGATATTAAATGGGTCGGTGGTTTTATCGCGCATTTTAGCTTGTTCTTTAGTATGCGCTTGCCAGAGTTGGTCTATTTTTTCTGAGAAGGTTTGCAGTTGTGTTATTTCTTCTGGACTAAAAGGTTTACAGAAGTCTTTACGCCAGTCTGCAATCTGTTTAATACGCTCTGCTTCTAGTTTTTTAACCACTTTATCTTTGTAGTTTGCCATATTGGGGTCTGGCAATAAAAAGTGATAGATACGTTTTCCGCGTTGATTTAGTAAGGGTTGGTTGTTGTGGTCGGTTTTGTTTTTATCACCCTCACCCCAGCTCTCTCCCTGAGGGAGAGGGAGTTTTCCTGATAAGCTGTAGGGATTTAATCGGCTGGGAATTTGGCTAAACCAGAGCTGGTCTTTTTTATTTTTTTCGCCTAAGACATCGGGATTAAATACTTGTCTGCGTGCGCCAATTAAGGAATTACCATTAAACAGTTGTAATCCAAACCACGGTACAAAGCCGCTTTTATGAATGGAGTTTAACCACAGTGAGACCTCAGCAAGTTCAACCGCGACGGGGTTTAAATCAATCCCAAAGACATTGTTATCGGCTAGATAAAGTTTGATTTTTTGTAGTTCATCAGCATCGTCCTCATGCGCTAGTCGTTGATCCAGCTCTTGTTCTTTGCGTTGAATATAGGCGATGGCTAATTGGTTAATCGCTTCATTCAAGAAAGCGGCTGATCCCATTGCAGGTTCTAATACCTTTAATTGTAAAATTTGATCGGCGGTTTTATCTTGTAACAGTTCTTTTAAGGCGTATTTAACTAAGGACTGGGTTAATACTTCGGGGGTGTAATAAGAGGCTGATTTTTCTCTGTCCCGTCCGCTCATCCGATAAATAAAAGTATCTTTGCTATAAACCTTAAAGCCACCCTCTTTATTCAATACCCGTTCTTGTTCGGTATATTGGCTTAATTCTTGTTCGGGGACAAAGTAGGCTGATTCCAGCTCATTAGGGTTGCTATCGGCTTTTTTGACTTCGTATAAGTCATGCGGGGCGTAAAAACCTTTATAGGATAATAAGGCTTCATAAACTGCACCCAGTTGGTTAATTCCCAGTTGTGCATACGATATACGCCCTCTGCGTTTTTTCCCTTTTGCTGGGCGAGTCAGTGACATCAGTTGTATCACTTGTTGCAGCACTTCATTACGGAATTTAACACGGTTTAAGGTTTGGGTGCTTTTTGGATCAAATAAATGGCTTTTTAAGGGGGTAATATCAAACGCTTCTACATCACCTGTTGCAAATATATTATGTGTGACTTCTGGCTGAAAACCTTTAAAGATTAAATCAAATAACAATTGAATGCTGTCATTAATATAACTGCCATTTAGTGCTTCTTCACTATGAAGTTGTACCATTTCTAGTTCGCGTAATGATTCTAGGCTATAACCTTTAAGATAAGCATTGGAATTTTTTACGGGCACATAATCCAGTTCTGGACGAGCTTCAATATAAAACAGGAATAACAGCCTATACATATAGTGCAAACATTCTATGCTGAGTGTTTCTGCGGGTATGGCTTCTTTACTGACTTCTTTATAGTGACGTACCGCTTCGTTACCAAGTAGTTCGATACTTTCACGCAGGGCGTATTTTAAGTCTTCGGATACAGCAAAAGCGTGTTTATGAGCATTTTCATCCAGCGTATCAATTAAACACAGGCCTTGTTCAGGAGCGAGATGATCTTTAACTAATAAAGCAGCGGTGGCTTTTAGGGTGCTGTCCTCGCGTCTGCCAAAGATTTCATCCAAATTAAATCTTAATAGACGTTTTTCATGCCATTTGCTTCGGTCAATTAATAACAGTTGTTTTTCGCTGATTAAAACTATCCAACGCGGTGGTTTTTCTAGTGCGAAAATATGTTTACTGATTAAGTCTTCAAAACTTAAGTCTTCAAAACTTAAGTCTTCAAAACTTAAGTCTAACAAAGAGGGTTCTGGTATGACATCATTAGGCCATTGCTGAGTTTGCAGACTAATGCTGAGTGGGTCTTCTTGTTGCTTTGCTTTGTTAATCGCTTGAATAACCCAGACGATAGGTTGCAAGCCTTGCGTTACTTCAGCAATAACGGGAATATCGCCGGCTTGATCTAATGCTTTTAAGCTGCTTTGCGGTGTGTAGTTTAATGCGAGTAAAACCTCTACATTAAATGCTTTTTGTAGTTGTTGGCGGGTATTATTGTCTTGTTCTTTTTCTAGCTGATTTTGCAGTTTAAAAAAAGCTTGAGATAAGGACCTTAGGCGAATCCACGGCGCACGTTTCGAGCTGCTAGTATCTGGTTTTTCTTGGCTTATTTTTAGTGCTTCTCGATAGTCATCTTCTTGCTGTTGCCATTGCTTAAAGGTGTCTTTTAAATCGCCTTCAAATATCGCTGATAGGTAATGATGACTGTAAAATTCGTTATCGTTTTGTATGCCTGTTAAGTCGAGAGACATGAAACCTTCCTTGTTGTTATTTTTATTGGGTTACTTTTCGCATAACCCAAGCTACCTA
>Ga0105358_10000743_pt1 | contig 16841 bp, 20 predicted proteins | sample GOMGulsemesocosm_5_FD_83509 | JGI IMG/M metagenome (GOLD analysis project Ga0105358, IMG submission 83509) | Methane-oxidizing microbial communities from mesocosms in the Gulf of Mexico - GOM15C Gulf of Mexico | ecosystem: Environmental > Aquatic > Marine > Cold seeps | place: Gulf of Mexico... | reverse complement strand
GAGGCGGTATCTCCTAAAACTTCATAATTGGGTTGATCCTTGCCACCAGCCCGACCATAACAAGGGTGAACTAACCCATTATCTGTACCTTTTTTGGCTTGTTCATGAACATCTGTAGCATCAGCACCAGAAGTGCCAATTCCAGCTTTCCATGTGTCACCGTAAGAAATCGTAGCGAATTCTTCAAATGGATCTTCTCCATTTCTTATTTCTGCTTCAATCATTTCACATGACTTAGTAGCTAATTGAAACTTCGCTTGAGCTTGAGCTAAAGCATTCATAAAGATGTCATAAAGGTTAGGGTTTACCTTACTTAATATATAACCAGGAAGATTTGAGATTGCTGCGCTTGCTGCATTTTCCATTTGGTTATACATATCTTCCAAGCCATCTTTCACACTATTTAACGTATTAGATATGGTTATTTTTGGATCGAAATTCCCACAAGTCATGCCTGTAATCGAGGCACTTAAACTAAGATTAATGGTGGTTATTTCCCATCGAGGAACCGCTCGAAAAACTCTTCCACCACCTAGTTTATAATAAAACATAGAATCACCCGAAGGTGAATTATCAAACGCTTGAACTGGAGGGGCTAACAACATAGTTGTTGATAAAACCGTAACAATTGTGGCTTTTTTAAAAATATCCATCATTTTCAAATGATCCTTCTAAACAAATTTGGACTTCTACCGAAAATATGTACACATCATCTTGTTTCTTACAGCACTCGTAAGGCCGCCAAACGGTGTATACAGAAGAAGATTGGTTATCATTCCAGCGACCACTTGACCAAGTGTCTCCGGCAGTGGGTTCCTCTTCAGCTATATCATCAAAAACATAACAAGTATCATCTTTTTTTGGTGATATCATCTGCCACACACTCCCATTACTTCCGTCTGCTTCAATTCCTTCAGGGAGCGTAAAAAACTTCTGGTCTGTATCGGGATCTCCCGTTGCTGGCCAATAGACTCTAGTTTCATTATCTCGACTAGCAATATGAGCGCCACGCATAGATAAAACAGCATTCGCCTTCGCTGGGTTTAACTGTTTAATAAATCCAGTGCGCCAATAAATCCCCCCCCACTCTTTAAAGTAAGGAATGCCTATAGATTCCCAAAACACCATTAATGTATATAAAACATCTGTTGTGCCTGTTCTCCACAAATAACCATCAAAAGCACTAGAATAATGAGGTGTAAAAGCGGTGGTGTTACTACCACAAAAATATTCATCTGAATATGTTTCGAAGTCATAATAATAACCAACAACATCAACTTCTCTGAAAGTTGTCGAATTGGTTTGGTCTTTTGTTGGTTCTTGTTGATTTGTAGTTACGGCTTCCCCACCATCAACAATTTCCTCTGGTGCTCCTATCCAACTTACAACTGTTTGTCCTGCATCTTCCTGAAGAGAACCCCACATATCTGTGAATTCCTCCCAAGGGTTTTCCCCTAAACCAGAAAATGCAGACACAACAAAATCAGGATTTTTATGGCTCACTCTTAAACTAGTCTTAACTGAACATGAAGGAGGATATATCTCACAATCTAACCAGAAACATACCCCCTCAAAACAATAATCTAAACAAGAAGCATCTGCTGTGAAGGGGTCCGTGAATAGATCATCCATGTCTACGGTTTTATCTTCGACCAGTGCATCATTGGCAGTTTCTGCAACACAGACATTTGAAAAAAATGATAGATAAAAAACCGCACAAAATAGAATTGATTTCATTTCATTTCATTTCCTTAACGGCTAAATACTCATTCAATGCAGTGTTTAGATTGAACTCCCCATAAACTACATATCTATCATCGAAAATAATTGCAGGGTACTTCTTTAATCTATATTGAAGCGTTAACATTTTAGATTTATATGCCTTAACGATAAGTTGAGACATTTTTTCTTTACCTATTTTTTCGTATGTATCTTTTACTTGTTTTATTGCTTCCTCTTGAACCGAAGAAAGCCCTTCTGATAAATTGTTTTCAAAATTATCCACATCATCTAAGGAGTGAATTGAAAATGTCGAATTAATCCGGTTGAAATAATCTGAAACGGTTTTTACCCCCATCAATGAAGCTTTTTGTTCATCATTAACTACGACTACCATTTGCTTGGGTTCAATAGCAAAAACAGCGGTGGATATGAGACATAAAAACAAAATTAAATTTCTCACAGCGCGGTCCTTTTTTCACTAATTTGATTTGCTATCATCATGACAGCTTCAAGCTCATCAATTCCATGCTCATCCATTAGCTCCTTTCTAACTGCTTTTTCATCGGGATCTGTCATGGCTAATGCCAAAGCGAAACTTGGAGGAACGTTTCTAAATAAAGAAGGAGGCATTGCTTTACTAAGAACTACTCCTTCAGTGTAGAGACCTCTCATTTTATGACAGCTTAAAAGTAACTGTTTCTGATTTTCATCAATATTCCTAAACCTAGAAAGTTGCTCAACCTCTTCTTTCGGACAGTCCATAGCAATAAACCACTCAAACATCGTCAGCATTTTTTTAGATTCGTCAGCCCAATCTTCTAGGTTTTGAGTAGCCAACCAAGGCCATGTATTCACCTTACGGAACATTTTACATATCTTGACCATGTACGGAGCTAACAACGCATTTTTCAAAAACAAATGCGCTTCATCTCCTATAACTATTATAGGTCTACCTGAATACTGATCTCGCTCGGCAATCGAACATATTTGTTGCATTTGAGTCATAAAAGATAAGGCAAGCTGCCCCTCATACCCTTCTCTTGCGAATAAACCAAAATCCATAATAGTTACATCAACTTCAGGCATTGATTCCCCACCACGATTGAAAAGATATGACTCAAAACCATCTAAATAACGTGACATTGACTTAGCCATTGACCTTAATTTATCTTTTTCACTACTACCTACTGGCGCTTCGTCGGATATTTTATAAAGCTCTTTTACTACATGTTCAGGGCGTACTGTTCTATCATTTTCAGCAATATTAGGGTTGTTCTTTATATCTTCAATTCTGGCTATAGCTGCGCTTTTTATTGCCTGACGAATAGCTACTTTATGTTCGGTTCTTAAGTCATATTCTTCTCTCGCCTCACCCGAAGTAATCATTACCCTAGCTAACAACTCCATTTCACCAAGGTAATCACGCATATCATCCTCATTACTAGATTCCTCAGAAAATTCTTGTGAATAATCTTCTTTATCTATTTCATTCGGTGAAACGTCAGAATTTACATTACCGAAATTCCCCTCTTCTTCCTCAATCATTTTTATTGCATTAGCAAAAGGAGGTAAAGAAACTTTAGCGTTAGGCTTTAGTGCTACACGATTAACACTCATACCTTTTTTCTCAAGATATTGACCTAATAATTTAAAGCTATCCCCTTTTTCCAGAATGAAAAACCTAGGTCTTGCTATAGCAGCCCACATCCAAATCATGAAAACCAATAGGGCTGATTTACCTGAACCTGGAGGGCCCAAAATTGCTCCAAACGCATTACTTGATCTATCTTTTAAAATATCAAAAGAAAAATCCTCCGCTCCACGATTAAAAAACACTAACCCAGGGTTTCCAGTTCCTCTTGACCTACCGTACAAAGGAACCAGTCTCGAAATTTGAGAACTAAACAAATAACGTGATCGAACATCGTATTTATCATTATTGAAGTCATAGCAAAAAGGGAGATTTGTACAAAATTGATTCAATGGGATTTCATCATCCCTCGTTTCTATTAAATGAATGTCGTTATTCATCAACATAGACTTCACTGTTCTAATGTGAGAATCTAATTCTTTCTGACCATTACCCTTTACATAAAAAGTAGTTATTACTGGGTATAAGTGATCATTTTGCTCAATACAATCCAACGCATCATTCGCTTGCTTTTTAGCATTTCGAGCCTCTGCGCTATCGCCCTTAGAAGAGTTTTTAATTGCCTCTACCTTCCCCTTTACTGATGAAGACTTTTCTATCACTACAGTAATATTTGTCATGGTTCCAGTGGGAAACTTATCTAAAACAGCGAAAAACTTATCAGACTGTCTTCGTTCTGCCGATAAATGTCCTATTTCAGGAGCTTTTCTGTAAGCGTTTACGGTAAAGGCTTTGCATAAACTTTCACCAAATTGCCAAGACCCCTTTTTCAAGTCAGATTTTGGCTCATCAAGAAAGAGAAGTTTAACGAGGTCAGTTCCCCAAGGTAAATTTTCATCTCCAGGGTAAGGAGCATATTTCAACAAAGAATCAATAGAGCCACCATAATTATTAACATCATTGAAAAGAGGAAGCATCCACTCATAAAGTTCTTTTTGCCCTATTCGATTAGCTTTGATACCAACCCCATTCATACCCTTTATAAGTGTCTCTGACACCTCTAAAAGCTCATCTACAGCACTGATACCTTCTGCTGAGTTATATGCTTTCCCTTGCTTTCTGTAGAGGCATAGCTTGACGTTGTATGTTTTTGCAAACCATAAAGAATCGGTTATATCTTTATCATAAAAAACACCGGATTTTTTCGATACTAACTCAAGATGTTCTGAGTAAATATCAATAAAATCCTTAGTTAATTCCGTGTCTCTATGTTTTTCAGGGATATGATTATTTAAGCGCTCTTTTAGTTCTCGTAGGCTTTCTTCGTTATATACAAAAAATTGAGCAATAAAAGGAGTCTCGCACTGAGGAATGGCATTGATAATAGTATTAATACTTTCGTTAATTTCTTCTAAGTATTTTTCTGGCCTTGCTTCACAAGATTTAGGCTGAATATCAATTAATGTACAAACTGATTTACCGTCTTCTAACATCCATAATTTATTTTCTTTGTTATAATCAACCCAAGGTAAAAAGTCATATACACTTTTACCTCCTTTATACATAGATTGTTTTAGGTTTTTGGTTGCTGATGATTGATTATTAAAAATTGCTAGTGACATTTCATTTACCTATGTGGATTCATAGGTTTTAATATCGCGATTTACTCATTTATTAACAAGCTCAACCCGTAACATCTATTTGAACGTATTTACAAAAAAGCCCTGAATGACAGGGCTTTAAAATATTGAATTAAAATGACTGGTCTTCACCTGGCATTGCATAATAATCTTTCGGTGACATTCTAAACGGAATACTGTAAGACGGTATTGGTATATTATCCTTCGTTAAATGTGCAAACACATACCCAACTAAAATCGGATTTTCAATTCGTTTAAACAATACTTGAGTCTCGTTATTTGCTGTTAGGGTATATCCTGTCAAGTCTGTGGACCCTTCATTTTTTTTTCTTTGATTGACAGTTAAAACCTCCTCTCCCTCTCTCTCATTGCCTTTTTCTGTTGTTCTTAGGTTTACCCCATTAAAACTACCGTCATAAATCTCCTTCATTGTTAGAGCGTTATCATCTGTAACATCACCCATGTTTGTAGCACAGCCCGTTACTGATACCAAAAACATCAAGAATATAGCCGATTTTTTAACTTGCTTCATATAGTTGCCCCTTAATCCAAATTACCATTATTAACAAGATACCTATAATCTACACGCCTTGCAGCTTCATCATAATCTATCAATATATCTCTATTAAGATGCAAAGATACTTTTGTGCCGGAAGGAACTACAACCGCATCAAAACTATTTTCTTGTCTCTCTAACATCCACTTACTAATATCACCAAATGCACCCGATACAACTTTACCTAGAGCGTATTTTCCATTATCACCCGTAACTGTTGATTGACTCCCTCCAATACCATTAACTCCTGTCGTCACCTGTGCAGCCGCATAAGCTTCTCCAGCAGCAGTCAAGCCAGACAAACCAGCTTGTATTGACAAAAATTCCGTTACATTTGAAACAAAACTTCCCATTACACAAGGTAAACCATATCTATCAGAAATGTATGCCATTGGCTCCTGATTTCCCTTTCCTGTTCTTGGTGTTTCTCTAAAAGATACTTGCCTTCCATCATCAAAAACAAAAGTGTATGAATTCATTTCAGCCCTAACACAACGCAAATTCATATCACCTGTCGCATAACCACTGAAAAACATCCCTTCAATACCTGGTAAGTCATGACCATTCGCAATTAACACTTCTTTACCTACAACCATTTTCACCGGAAAAGGATCTGGTACTCGTCCACCGACAGGAATTCGACCAACAAGATAAGTTAGCGCAGTGGTATCGTATAAAATTGAATTGTCTGATATGGTCATTGCTGGATATAAACTAGGTTTTTCGTTTTTATTGCCTTGTGCTACATTAGCTTTAACACCGCTCACGGTTGAATATTGTGATTCTATAGGCATTATCCAACCAGAGTTAGGATCGTTTTTATCAAAAGCCCTACTCGCTCTACTTTGTAAATTATCACCTGACTTTTTAAACCCCAAACCTTCACTTAATGAATATCCATTACCAAATTGAAAATTACTTTTTGGTGCTACATTTGTAGACTTTGGCTTATAAAGAACCACTTGTTCAACTAATTTAGTTTTTGGTTCTTTCGTTGGCTTTGTCGTTGACTCTTCAGTTAATTCCAGAGTATTTTCAGTATCAGAAGCGTTATGTAGCGTTTCGCTTTTGAATTGTTCAAATTTATTTTCAAGTAGCTTTAATTGATGTTTCAAGACACTATTACCTTTTTTTAAGTCCTCGTTTTTTTCAATTCCACTATAAACGGTTGCCTGAAGTGAGTCGTAACTATCTGCTGTCGAATCTCCTGTAACAGTATCGACTGTTGCAGGGGTCGCAATAGGACTGTGTTGTTGAACTTTGCCTTCTCCTGCATTCTCTTCTGTAGAAAGGTACATTGTTGCAAAAAGCACTATAGCCGCAAATATTCCAATATATATAACTCTATTATTCACAGTAATGCCTCCCAAAATGGTCTTTCTGATATTACGTATACAGTAGTTATATTATTAGATATCTCTCCTAACCAACTGTGCTGCGGAGTTAAAAACAGCCAATCTCCTCTAAAATGCTTTCTCGGATCTATATTTATTTTTTCACTTTCCAAATTAGTGATTTTTATAGCTGTAATAAATAACCCAAACCCTTTCCATGCACTAATAGGAGTGGCTTTCGCATTAAATGAAACAAAATAACTAGCATCTTCTTTATTCAATTTAACTTCTCTAATTCCTCTAGTGTTAGGCATGTATCTTTCAGGGTAATATAGAGACATGGATGCGTGTTGAGTCAACGTTATATAAGCCCCTTTTTCCGACATAACGGCTTTATTATTTGTTTCTTTTTTCGGCAAAATAACTCTAACATTTCTTGGGCTTTTCCCGTTCCCCGAAGAAACAGAAAAAATATATACTTTACTTGTTACCAAATCTTGAAAAATAATTTTTTTAGAGTCGAAAATTGACTTAGCTTTAATCAATACAACATCATTTGTTACCATTATTTCCGCATGGTTTGCAAAATCATCCTTTACCTTTACAGGGTTAGGGAAATAAATAAGTGAATCTTTTTTAACAGAAATAATCATGTTTATCGGTTTTTCTGCAAAATACACATCATCAATTCGATCATCTGCATAGACAAATTCACCAACCAACAACAGACAAATTACAATTATAACATTACGCATAACGCCCTCTAAATCCTGTGGTCTTTTAATAATCGTGGCTTACTTGAAAAGCAATCCAAAGCCAAACCTTGAGTGTTTTTCTCAGCATCAATATTAAATTCAACAACTTTAACAGGCCAGAATACATCCTTATTCTTAACTGTTTTTTCGCCAATGAATTCCTTAACATTCAAACTTAAACTAACACTCCATCGCCCTCTTGAAATAAGTCTTGTGTTACCATTTTCATTAAATCCAATCCCTGATAACTCCATAACTGTTCGCGCTCTATTTTGAAGCTGACCAGCGTGTTTTTTGTTTTTAAAATCTTTGGTTAGATACGCCCTACAACTCGGTGTTATATAGTTTTGTAGCATCATAATATTTTCAGAGTAATCAATAGCCCCATTCTCTTGCCAGTTATTTATTTTTTGTACGATGGTTAATGCAAAGCTATAAATAAAAGAAGGTGGCACTTCCCAAGCATTTCTAACAGTACCTGCCCTCAAATCTGGCTCCAATCTAATTAACTGCTCCTTCCCTGCTAAATCAACAGAACGAGACAAGTTAAAGCAAAGAGCTATAAGTGAAACAATAACAAAGAGAAGAAATACATTCATATACCCCACACTCTTCAACTTATTTGAGTATTTAAACATTGCTGAGTCCATAAAATTAATCCTTTGATATTTTCCAATAACCGCTATATTCAACAAAATATTTTCCCATCCCTCTCCTTTGCTTTTTTAAAGCAGAACGAACAGTAAAATAACCTATTGGCCTTCCGTTTTTTAAACCAGCCAACCTTTTAGTTAAACCCCAAAAAAAGATAGATATAAAAACAGGAATTAAAGCAAGCATGCTTGAGTAATTATCTATATAAATAGCTATTCCTAAACTAATAGGTATTGAGAATAAAAAGCTCCTAATCATTATTGAATAAAGCTCAGGCCACGAACAACCGCGCATTACTGCGGGTTGCTCGTTTAACCTATCTGGCATAAAGGTAGGTGTTTTCATCCGTTAGTCTTACGACCACACACTAATAGTTTGATTACCTAAGAATACAGTTACAACTAACAACAGCACACAACCAGCAGCATGAGCAAAAACACCACCCCAATTAGGTTTTTCTTGGTTACGCTCATTTAGCACTTTTTGAAGCAATGACCATGACACCCACAACGTCGCAGCACTCATCAGTCCCAAAGGAACCCAAACCATAATATCTTTAAACCAACCAGTTAAATATGCCCAAAAACCACCTGTTGCACCAACACCATCAGCATTAGCCTCCACTGTTGGAATATCTGCCAATGCACTAGTTGAAATCGTTACAGCTACGAACAAAGTAAGGAGTGATGCTGTCGCCTTTTTTGAATAACTTTTAATTTTTTCTAACATAATTTTTTCCCTTTTAATTAACTAAATAAACTACAATTAACATTATAAAAACCAATCCAAGGGTCCTCGCTGAGTAATCCCCAAAATCAATATATTCCTTCGACCAACTTTTATGATTTCCCCTCATAATTATCATTATAAAAATAAGGGTCAACGACATTAAAATCGATGCAATAAGAATTCTGAACGCAGGTACAGAGATACCTGAACTAGTAAGAAAGGCTGCAATTTGTGCCGCATCCATACCCATTAACGTAATTCTTCGTTAATAGCTTTTGCCGCTTTCTTTGAGGTTCTAGGGCTACGATTAGGAAGATCTAAATACGCTTGAAGCTCTTGCTTTAATCTAGCTAAGTCTTCTTCGAAAACCTTATACTTAAACCTATTATTCGAGCCTTGAAGTGCATTGTTTTTTGCTGTAAAAAAAATACGATCTATTTTATTTAATTCACGTAAATAATTTGCCAAATCTTCTCTTTCAGAGTTGACGGCAATAGCTTGTGAGCTAAAAATAGTAATTAAACAAAGAACAATGATTTTCATATATAGAGCCACTTCTTCCACTAGTTAAGTGACTCTATAAAAACATAAATATATACGTGGTAATACGTTAAACCGTTTTTTGTTAAAGGACGGTTTTTCTAGAGGTATTTTTTATACTTAGAAAATAACATTCTATATAAAAGTGCTTGAAAAATTGCAGAGGGAGGGAATACGTACAGTGGATTAATTGACGTAGGAAAGGATAGATAAACCACGAATGGCAAAACTAATAAAGGAAATGATAACCGTCTAGCTCCTTCAAAAATTGTAGAACTCTCTCTACCAGCTCCAAATTTTCGCAAATCCCTTTCTACTAAACCATCTACAAATCCCCATATAAAAACCATTATAAAAAGTGGGAATGAAAAGATCACCAACATTGCCCTCAAAATAAAAACCAGGGATATGTTATATCCTGAATCTGCGTACAAGGTTATCGTACTGTTATCGTTTGTGATAAAGGATAAACCTGTAGAAATCCAATAAAAAAAGGAGTGCATGACTAACTTATATTTTTCAATAAAACCCGCAACCCATCCTTCGTTAAAACTACCATCAATAGCAGTTTCAACCGTGGTATTAGCATAAACCAATTCAATCCGAAGCATATCTAAAGAATGAAGTGTTCCCCCACCCCACCACTGAAAATACAAACCAAACCATTCAATAATAATACTTACAAATAAACTAACAAACAGTAAGAAAAGCGTATTAAAAACAAGGCCTAGAAAATCATTAAATATGCTTGATCTTTGAGAATTTCTTTCTTCAGCCATTCCTTAATCCTCCCCATTCAACATCTGATTGATAAGCAACCTTCATTTTGGTGACTACATCAAGTAGGCTAGCTGGTAAAGCTGCTGAATCCTTTTTATCTGGCATAGGCGCTCTTAGTTTATAAAGTTGATTGCCATCCATTAAGCAAAAAGATTGACCTTTGGGTAATCCTGCAATATCGGCAACTTGAAGCATAGGAACCCTTTGTGTTGAAGTTCTGTCCTCATTGCTCGAAACAAATCCGATTGCCCCTCCTTGTCCTGCGTTATCATTCACGCCTGAGACAGCCATGATTGTCGAAACATTCACTTCAGGTAATTTTTTTACCATTAAATTAGCTGTTTTTTCATCTTGTACTCTCATAAATTCAATTGTATTTATGTTGGTAATTACTTGGTTAGCTTTAGATTCAGTACCTAACTTTACTTCGATATCACTCAATGTTTGTGTATATAGAACAAGCTGGAAGTTTGCCCCACCACTTTTATTAGCAAGCGGCACAAACTTAGGGCCTATAAGATCTGAAAACTCATCAGCATGCACTATTACATTTCTCTTCTTAGCTGTAGCGTATGGTGTTCCGGCATCAACATCATGCTTATATAAGTACCCTGCCATAGAAGTTAGCGCAGCAAAAGAAGCCTCTCCAACAGCACCACCGACTTCAACATCAGTTAACGCATCAAGACCTATATATACAATCCCCCCTCGTTTATATAACTCCATCCAATCAAGAACAGGCTTATCACAACCATCAATTGCACCCGAAAGTATTTCACCCACCTTTCCTGATGTTACTTTTTCTAAAAATGGTCCAATAGCTGAAGATATTTTCCCAAAATATTCAGGGTCAAGTTGATTGATATAAATGAGATCTTCCAGGGTGTTATCATAAATCCCCTTATCCCTAACATATGAGATTAAAGCTTCTGCCTTTAATGAACGTGTACTCCCTTTTTTTTGTTTTCTTCCTTTTAGTTCATTTAATGTAGCCTCTACTTCACCGGAATAATCAATACCTTTTGAAATTAAATATTTTTCTGAATATTTAATTAGTAACAAGTCAGGTCTTTTGAAGGCTTGTTTGATTTTTGGATAATTTGGTACATCGCCACAATAAAACATACCTTTAGAAAATGAGTTAGTAAATTGCCAAGCGTAATCTTTGAATGCCTTAGAATCGCCTGTTTCCGGTAATGAGCCTGTAACCCTAGTTGATAGCTCAGTTAGTCGAGTAAATGAATCTAAGGGGTTATATGCACAAGATATTTCGGGGAATCCTAAATGAAAAATCATTAATTCAGATAATCTACCTGCGGCCTCGGCTTCCACATAAATTCTTTTTAATAAGTCAGGATCACCTTTGGGGTCAAAAATCACAATGAGATCATCTTTGTTTCTATGTATGTCTTGAGTTATATACATTTCTGCTTTTCTAGACTTACCCACTCTTGTTGATCCAACAACAATATGGTGTCCATAACGGTTAGATAGTCTCATAGTTATATCTTTTTCTTCATTCACACCTACCCCATGAAGTGCTGCTTCACCTCCTACATCGGGATAAGGTCTAAATGGATTAAAAAATACATCTTTTGCCGTTATCTTTGCCAAAAAACCAATTTTTCCATTTTCAATTTGATATTCAAAATTTCTGATCCATGAATATATAACCGACTGTCGAGAATACTTTTCAGCCTTTCTTTCCCTTACAGCGTAAAGCCTCTCAGTATGTGTTTCTCTCCACTTAAAGCCTTTCCCCATAAACAAATAATGACTAGAAACTTTAATTTTAGATAAGGAGAGTATATATCGAGGGAGGCGCTTAAGGCTTTTGTGATATGTAGATATTTTTATCCCTTGAGCAAGGCGAAAAGTACCAGCAATAAAAAAAAGCCCAGCAAAACCTAGCGCAACGATAGGAGACATAGATAATTTGTAAGGAGCAATAATACAAGCCCCCATAAATAGATATGAAACCAAGGCAGAGCTATATTCAACTGGAGGTCTTAAAAGGTTTTCAATTTCATATTTAGAGGTCACTGTTCTATCGCTCTACTGTGGATATACGCAGGATACTTATTGTGTTTTAAGTGCGTAGCCAATTTATCCATATTAACAGCCTGAACTACAAGCGGGTAAATAGCGGCTTTAAATGCGGTGTAATCATCATATGTTGGGCAATTAATAACAAAACCTAAAGCTCTATTTTTTTCAAATAATTCGCTTCTATACTGAACCCATCCTAAAGACATATCATCACAACCAACCAGAAAAACAGGAGATCTCATTTCAGGAAATTTAATATTAATAGAATTAAACTGAGATAAAACCCACAACTTAGATACTATAGGAAACCTCGATTCCAAAACCTTTACTGGGTCTGGTCTTTCTAAGCGAATATTTTTGTCCGCTCCTTTATTAAATACTGTGGATTGCCCTGTATCATAGAGTAGTATTAATTCCTTAGCGTTAACTAAAGAAGATAAAAAAAGCATAGTTATTGATATAAACATTTTTATTTTCATTGGAATCTCCTATTGTAAATTTTCATGACTGCTTTACGGTATTTTGAGGCTAGCATTTGATTGTTTGGGCTATGATATTTTCCTGTGGCTATGAGCCAATTTTGATTTTTTCTATATTGATTTTTTAAAATTTTCACACCCACCCTCATATTAATTAGTGGTTCTAGGGCCTGTGAATATGATGTGAATTTCTTGTAGTGTGTTTGCCAATGAATCTGAAAAAGACCGACATCAACACTACAACCAGCTTCAATAGCTAAACCAAGAAAGTGAACAGCTTCTTTTTTAGTATCCAGGTAAATCCCTTTACCACATATATTTAACGTCCAAGGCCAAGGTATCTTGTCACTTTTAAATTTCCTTCCACTCTCTTGCAAAGCAATAGAGTAAAACAACTGATATGGAACTCCTTTTTCATTAGCCACCATTTCATAAAAAACAGGAACTTGAGCTTTTAGGTCAAGTGCACTTAAGGCAAATATAATGCCGAGAATTTTAATTTGAAAAACTAAAAAGCGAATTATTACGCAATACATAAATTAAGAAACCTTGAGCATTCATTACAGGTATTGTTTCTTCCTGAATCAAATTTAAAGTGACTTTTCCGTCTTGGACATCTTCTACTCTTATACTATTTTCTGTAGCCCACGCATGTAGCTCATTTTCATGTGAAAGACCTTTTACAAAAATATCAGTTGGGTTTTTGGGGAAATTAGATGTTTGCATCAAACCCAAGAGCAACTTACTCTTACAATTAGTACAAGCCGAGTCGATAAAAACCACAAACCTATCACCAGCTTGTATATATTTTTCTTTATCCTTGAAAAGAATAGAATTATTAATCACTGGCTCTGTAAATAATTTTTTGAAAATTTTATCGTACATCCTTGATGTTTCGAGATCTTTTCTTGTGCGGTCATACTCAAGTTTTGCATAAATAGTTAGGTATCTAGTTTTTTCCACATGATTACTTTCCTCTAACGCTAGAGCAAGTGGTGGTGCAATATCAGGTGAAAAAATCCCTCTAGGTCCTTTCATAATCAAATTGTATTTATGGATATCAGTTTCAGTTAAGCCCCACATTTCCGCTACTGAGGAGGCTGATTTTGTATTATCAACTGCCGAATAAACAATTGAGCTTGATGATTTTTCTGATGCGTAAACGGAAAATGAAAAAACACTTAAAATACAAAAAACAAACCGAAATATCACAAGAACACCCTACTTGTATTACCGGAACTATGAACAAAACTAACACTCTCAGTATCTATCTTAGATATACTCCAATCATTACCAACAGAACTATAAACCGAAAACGTGTCAAACCCTTTACCAGGTATGTTTATGATTGCGACCAGAGAACCACCCCAATTATTAATTTTTGAAACAAAAACATTAAGTTTTCTTTTTTCTTTTTTTATACTATCTACCTTTGCCAAACGTTTTTTTGCTCTTTGAACTTGAGCCGCTTCAATTTTAGCCTCAAGACTACCTACCCTACTTTTCAATTCATCAACAGAGTCAAAATCAACTTTACCTATCATTTGAATAAAACTAGAATTCCCCTTAACATCAGCAAATAATTGATTTTGATTTTTCAGCAAATCAAGCGCCTGAGTGATTTTCTCGTTTTGCTCAATTAACCGCTCTTTCATTACATTAATTTCAATAGACAAACTTGTTATGATCGCTTTACTTTCTTCATGCTCGGCAATAGAAGCATATAAATTTATATCACCATCATCGGAACACCCTGTAATGAACAGAACACCAATAAAACTAAGTACACTTAAATATTTTTTCATAATGTAGGAACCTTTATGGTTATATCTGACATTAATTTGTCAGGGTCGGAGTTGATAAATGCATGAGGATTAGCTTGAACCACTAAATTTAAAAATTTATCATTAAAGGGCAAACTTAATTTATCAGCAATAATAGATACTGAATCACCTTTTAATACGGTGTACTCTTCATATTTATCACCACCAAAACCATCAATAGTTTGACTTTTTATTACCGGATGGACATGACTTTTTCGAGCCTCCCATAACTTCTTGTATGGGGATATATCAACAGATTTAATTGAATCACTATTAGTAACAAAAGAAATATGCCTAATTGTTTCGTCAAAATTTGGAATAAATCCTTTACCACTTAATACAGATACCGCATCCTTGAACCGAATGGGACCTAAGTGTCTATGCACCTCAGGTAAGGGCATTGCAAACAACACATATGCTATGTCGTTTTCACTAATATCTAACTTGTAACCAGAAGGTGAAATAAGCAAATAAATAGCCTCACCCACGGTCTTTATACCTTGAGGGAAAGAAAAGTCTATAACGACTTGTAGAGGTTCTAACTGCTGGATTTGTGGTGATATATCCACCTCCACATACCGACTTGATTGAATGTACTCAGCTGCTTTGACACTAAAAGTGCAAAAAGCAAACATCAGGACTGCAAATAACTTCATTATTTTTCACCATTAAAAAATCTGTACGGCAAATATCTACAATTTACGCTTTTTAAACAATAGAAACCCGTAATTATGACTTGTACACTTTTTAAAAAGTAAAAAAAAACCTCTTAAAAGAAGCTTTAAGAGGTTAAGGCTAGGAAGGTGTTTTTGTCACAGAGTTATCCGTAAGAAAAATTTTCTGAACTACAATGACTGAATCTCTCGGTTTGAGTGTAGTTATTGATGTCCAAGGTTCATTAGGGTCTACCTTTAAAAATATAGAAGATTCACTATCTATTGATTTTGAAAGATTAAACAATATCTCCCTGTAAGCTGTGCTATCTGTAATATCACATTCACCAACAATTGATAACTCCATTTTAGTATCACTAACTTTAGAGTAAGTCGCTGAAAGATAGCCTTTAATTCCGATCTTTTCAAAGTTATTAGTTAGAATCTGCACTAAAGAAAATTTAGCCGTTTCAAAAATAACATAACCTGAAATTGAAATATGTTCCATTTTGTATCTCCAAATATTGTTTTAGGGATACATTGCCCTTAGAGGGTATGTACCCTTAAGGTTAAGAAAGAATAACTATTGCTAGTACGTCACTCGATTGAGCATCCTATTTGACGTTAGTACTCACTTTTAAAGAGTGAATTAACTTATGTTCCTTAAATATACTGTTAAGGGCAGGTCAAAATTCTATTTATAACAAGCCATTTTCTGCAAAACTATATGTTCCGGTACAGCTTACAATTACATGATCAACAACCCTTATCTCGACTAACTTAAAGGCTTCAACCAATCTGGTCGTTATTTTTTTATCCGCTATAGACGGTTCATTACAAGCACTTGGATGGTTATGACAGAGCAAAATAGCGCATGCGTTTAGTTCAAGCGATCTTTCTCATGTTAATACGCACTTTTTACACATTGCTTTACATAAACTGCTGCTGCATCTGTTGTACCTTGAAAAAGAACCTCAAAAGCAATCAAATGATTTTGATTATTTAGAAATAAAACACCAAAATTTTCTCTTTCCAAACTACCCAACTGAAGCCTACAATAATTTTTAACCGCTTCAGAACTTGTTGCTATTAATGAAGTTTTCAAAGCTAACTTTTCAATTATCTGTATTGCTTTGTATATTGTTGATTGTTCTTCTACATTGAATGTTTTCATATCTGCCTCTATATTATGAAATTAAAAAGGCAGAGATTGCCAGGGCAAAATATGCCCTGTGGGTTAAGAAAGAATAACTATTGCTAGTCCGTCACTCGACTGAGTATTCTATTTGACGGTAGTACTCATTTTTAAAGAATGAGTAAACTTGTGACTTAGATATACTGCTAAGAAATCAGTTGAACTAGATTAGATAATATACACTTAAATTAATAAGTTCAATATTCAAGAATTGAAACCCACTCTTTAAATGCAAAACTATTTATTTTTTTAGGCAAATCAGCTATAAATTTAGTTGATAATTCATCTTCTTCCTTTAACAATAAAAGGGCAACTAACGTTACCCACTCATTATCACTATT
>Ga0105358_10000738_pt1 | contig 16859 bp, 11 predicted proteins | sample GOMGulsemesocosm_5_FD_83509 | JGI IMG/M metagenome (GOLD analysis project Ga0105358, IMG submission 83509) | Methane-oxidizing microbial communities from mesocosms in the Gulf of Mexico - GOM15C Gulf of Mexico | ecosystem: Environmental > Aquatic > Marine > Cold seeps | place: Gulf of Mexico... | reverse complement strand
AAGCAAATATTTCTGATTCCGCTGAATTGTCTTCTTATATTTCAAACTTTTCTATAAGTCAGTCAGGGCAAGGATTTAATGTGATTATGCGTGGTTTGGGTTCTGGTCCAAATCAAGGCTTTGAACAGACGGTAGGTACCTTTGTTGATGGCATATACCGTGGTCGAGGGCACTTAATGCGCAGTGCTTTTCTTGATTTAGAGCGTGTTGAAGTTTTACGTGGTCCGCAAAGTGCTTTATTTGGGAAAAACACTACCGCAGGAGCTTTGAATTTAACTAATGCTAAGCCAACTGAGGATCTTCAAGGCTACGTTAATCTTAACTATGATTTTAACTTTGAAACAACAACTATTGAAACAGCGGCCTCCAATTCATTATCAGACAATCTTCAGGGCCGCATAGCGTTAAAGTATGTCGATGGCGGCGGTTTTATTGAGAATACTTTAAGTGGTGAAGATGAAGTCTCTCATGAAACTTTGTTAGGGCGTTTAACTTTAGCTTGGCAACCAACGTCAGATATTAATGTGATTTTTTCTGCTCAACATGATCAAGATGATTTTGGTGGTTACTCAGTTAGTCAAGCTTTTGTTGAACCTGCTATTGCCGCAAGCGGAGCCCCGGCACTTGGTATAATAAAAGATTATGTTATCGATGATAAAACCCATAAAGCAAACCCTGCACTGAATGAAATACAAAAAGGCAGTTTTGATGCGGATCATTTAACCCTAAATGTTGAATATGATATGGGTAATCTGTTCTTAACTTCGATCACTGGTTGGCAAAGTTATGAATTATTACAATCGAATGATGGTGATCAAAGTGCGTTACCATTGGTTTACCGTCCACTAGGCAATGAAACATACGATCAATTAAGTCAAGAGTTTCGTCTGACGTCTTCGTTTGATGGTGATTTTAACTATATTGCGGGCGTTTATTACCAAACGTCTGAGTTAGACTATATTGAAGACTTTATTGTTTATCCATTAAATGTTAATGGTGCTCGCGATTTTCGAACTGACTCTGAAACTGCGGCTATTTTTGCTCAATTTGATTACAAATTTACCGAACAATGGGAAGCTAGCTTAGGTTTACGTTATTCAAAAGAAGAAAAAGACGGTTATCGCAAACTTATTGCTTTAGATCCCGCAACTGGAACGCCGATTGTTGAGATGCCAATAGTTAATTCTCCTGCTATTGCCGCTAACTTTCCTAATGGTTTACCAGGTCCAATTTATTCTCAAATCGTTTTAGCTGGGCAGAATATTTTCGATCATGAAATATTGGGCAGTCGTACAGAGAATAATTTCACACCGGCATTGAACGTCAGATACAAAATGGAAGATGCGATGATTTATACCTCGATTTCTACGGGCGCTAAAGCTGGTGGATTTGATGCTCGTTCTAATAACCCGGATGATTTTGAGTTTGATGATGAAGATGTAGTTTCAATAGAGCTAGGAACGAAGTTAACCTTGGATGATGGCTTAGCCGATATCAATATTGCTATTTTTAATATGAAATTTGATAAATTACAAACGTCTATTTTTGATGGCAGTACCGGTTTTTTTGTTAAAAATGCAGGTAAAGCAACATCAAAGGGGATTGAGGTTGATGGTCGCTGGGCTTTTGCTGATAATTGGCTTGTTAGTGGTAGCGTTGGTTTATTAGAATTTGAGTGGGATGAGTATACTGGGGCTAAGTGTTTTAGAAGTGTTACTTTAACACCTGATAATATTGAAGCAAATGGCACGTCTTGTGATAATTCAGGAAAAACCAATGCTTTCGCACCAAAATTTTCAGGCAGTATTAATCTAGAATATTATACTGAAATAGGTGATTCATTTGAGTTAAAGGCAAGTGTTGATTTACTTCATAAATCTGATTTTTATACTAATACTGATTTAAACCCTTGGACAGAGCAAGAGGCTAATACTAAAGTGAATGCTCGGATTGCTTTAATGGATGTTTCTGGTACATGGCAGGTAGCCTTGTTAGCGAAAAACTTAACTGATGAAACCACCATGAATTATTCAACCGATATGGCATTAATGGGACCCGGATTTTACGCTGTTTCTGTCGACCCTGGTCGTAGTGTTTCTTTGCAACTGAGTTATAACTTTGATTAGAGCCTGTTAATTAAATAAAAATTTATCTTGTGTTAAAAAGCCAGTTTACTGGCTTTTTTTATGCCTGTTTTTAAATATGAGAGGGTGAAAGCAAAAAATTAATAATTATCTATACTGAGTATATCTTGTTAATAATCAGTAAAGATGAGTTATGTAAAAAATCACCAATCATCCGTTTATTGTTTTTTTATTCTCGCTGTTATTATTGGGGGAATCGTATTCTTGCGCAAGATATCATTATTTTGTCGTATGCTAAGTACTCACGGATAGAAGAAACATATATTCCATTATTAGCGTCGGTGTATAAAGAACTCGGCTTAACAGTTAAATTTGTACCTTTGCCGCTGGACAGATCCATAGCTAGTATTAATAGTCAACTAGTTGATGGTGATGTGATTCGTTTTAAGAATGCATTCAATAGGCTTGATGATGTTGTGCTTGTGAGTCCGCCGTTAACCGTTATTAGTACTCACCTCATTTGTGTTTTAAATGTACCTTATAATATTTCGATATTCAAAAACCCCAACAACGTTATATTAGCGCCAAATAGAAGTGTTATTAGTTTGAAAAAAAACTTACCCTTTGAAATTCAAGCAAAATTGCATTTACTTGATAATATAGATCGCTATATTGATATGTTGAACTATAAACGAGTAAAATATGCTATATACCATGCTGATGATGGCGATTTATCTAGTGCATTTAAACTAAATTTTAACCATGTATTATTAAGTAAAAATGAAGGCTTTCATCTTTTCAATGTGAAATATAAGCACTTATTACCGCAATTATCTGTAGAGATCACAAAAAAACTCAACAAACTGAAAAGTGAATGCTTTGTAATGACTAATTATTTTATATGATATGTTCCTGTCTGTTTTATTTTTTTTCGAGCTGATTTTTTAATGTTTTTAATGCGTTGTTAATCAATTGACTTAAAATAAAATTGTTGATTGCCCCTAACCCCGGCAGAGGGGAATCAAAACGAATGCTCCAGCTGAGTTTAATCCCTTCTTTACACTGAGATAAGTGCATTATGCCTTGATGATCCCGTAGTAATATTTTGCTTTGCAATTGATAACTATATGATTTGTTAGGTAACCAGTTGGTAATATGTTCATTAAAACTCAAGCCAAATAAACCGATTTTTCGAACAGCGTTAAGACCATTTTTTTCTTTGTCACCAGCTTTTGTTAATTTACTCGAAAAAAACGTCCACTCGGCTGCGTTATCATGATCTGTTATTGCTGACCATAATGTTGTGACATCGGTGTTGATTATGATTTCACCCCTCGCAAAAACGCCACTAGGGCTAAAGCCAGTAATCGAGTATGCCCAAGGTCTTGGGTATAGTATTTCGATGTTTTCAAGGTTTGGTTCATTAACATACATCACCTTAAAAATAGCGGCGTCAAGAGGCTTGCCATTCGGAGTACATTGCTGGGCTAAAGCATTGTCAAAATAATGATTCCATTGTGCAACTGAATCAGCGCCAATAGCAACGTTCATGATACCTTGATCGGTAACATTATGAGTACGTAGTCTGGGTGTAGGTATCGGTGTAGAATATTGGCGTAACTCTAGTAAAACACCTTGTCCTTGTAACAGACATTGTTGATATTGTGGTGTTTTTGCTGAAAACAAAGTGTGATCATGATAGTCAGGTAACGTTATATCTGTCTTTTTTGTTAAATTAAAGGATGATTGCCATAGTTGTTGGGCTTGTTCAATGTCAGGTACTGACATACGCACATATCGTAATGTGGCAGCTATTTCATCATATTGTTTAATTTGCTCTGTTAAGGGATCTTGTTCGGTTAATTCAATATGATTACCATCAGGATCTAAGATCATAACCCATCGCTGACCTTCAGAGCCTTGTACTGTTGATAAAAACGTTGCAGAAGCACATTTTAATCGGGTTAGTGTTTGTTCAAAGTCCCATGTGTGAATGCCAATAACATTATAACCATGATCATAATGTTGCCAATTTTTAGGTTTAGGAGTGACATTGGGTGAAATAAAGTTAAAAAACTCTAATTGAAATTGTCGTTTACCATCAATAGCCCAGTAACATAAGTTTATATCTTTAGGTATGCCTTGTACTCTTGTTGCCAAAGGGCCTGCAAAAATAGTTCTGTTTGAATATAAAAAGCCAAAGTTATGGCAATACCAGTCACGTAATAATTTTGCTTGCTTGGAAACAATGGCAACTTGGCAAATATTGGCTTCTTTTAACATGAATCGCTCATTAACTGACGTAAATAATGACCATTATTGTGCCCCTGTTTTTAAAAGATGTATCGTCATTTTACGCAAAAAACATGACTTATTACGACGAGTGTTTTATTTATGATTGGTATAAGGAAAGTTATAGCAATTACATCTTTGAGAGGCGAGAAAAGCGTTTGCGAGGGGAGTGTTGGTTTCGGTAGTCTTTAGGAGACATTTGGTTCCAGCGTTTAAATGATCTAGAAAATTCACTGTAGTTGGAAAAACCGAGTACGTCTGAGACATGGCTTAAACTTAAAGTGGAGTCTATCAAGTATTGACAGGCTAATTTATTACGTACATCGTCAACAATTTGCCTGAATGAGGTATTTTGTTCTTTTAAATAACGTTGTAGGTTTCTAACACTTAAAGCCATTAAACTGGCTACTTCCTCAATGGATATTGGTGTTGAAGCAATATTTTGCCGTACGATTTTTTCAACAAATTGTGGTATTTCATCAATATAGCCTGTTGAATTACTGGTAAGCTGCGCAGATAAAATATCAAAAAGTTTAGGATCGGCTTTATCAATAGAAACATCGAGTACTTCTGCGTTAAAAATTGCACCATTAAAGGTACTATTAAATATTGGCATTATGCCTAGGTAACGTCGGTAATCTTTTTTATTACTAGGTTCTGCATGTTGTATATGAATTGATTTAAATTTTATTTTTGAAGAAGCTAATGTCATCAACATATTTAAACCCATACTAATCGCTAAGTCTATTGCTTGCATCGTACTTTCGTTAGTATTGATATTAATAGCAAAAGATAGTGTTACTTCGCTGCCAGCAATGGAAAGACCAATATCTGCAGAGGTGTGGTGTACATGAAAAAAACGTCTAAGGTTTATTAATGCTTCACCGACAGTATTACAATTTTTGATTAAATAGCCAAAAGAACCAAACATTTCAATGCCTTGTTTAGAGCCAAGGTGTAAACCAAAAGGTGCTTGGTTTAATGTAGAGGATGCTAAGTTTAATAAGGTAATAAAATCACTGTATTGGAAAAACATCTCAGGATTTTTTAATAAAGTTGCTGGTAAATTTACTTGCTCCATTAAGTTGAGGTGATCACCACCAAATTCTTCAACTACAGAATCAAATTTATTAAGTGCCGCTGCTCTAACGAGATCTAACATTGACGTAATTAGCCTTTTTGATGTCGTAATAAGTAATGTGAATATTATCATGTGCCAAACACTATACATTGTAAAGTGATTATTGTTCAAATGGATACCATCGGCTGTTTTATTTTTTATAGACGTAATTTGCTGTATTAATGTCGTAATAAGTAAATTTTATTATTGTGAATGGTGTTTAAATGTTAGGTAACTAGAAACAGTTTTAATTTCGCATAACTGGGAAAACATATTATGAAACGTAAGTTGCTCATTATTATTAGCATTGTAGTGTTACTTGTATCAGCATTTGGTTGGAATATTTATCAAAAACAAAGTGCAAAAATTATACACCTCACCGCAGAGAAAATAGCGGGTTTAAAAGCAGAAGTTGCTAAGCAAAATGAGCAAGGTTTTGTTAAACCTGAATTTCAGCCAAGAGAAGTGCGGCCAAAAAATGAAGAGAAAAATGTTTATTTTGGTGATTTGCACATTCACACTGCACTGTCATTTGACAGCTATTTATTCGGCAACCGTATAGGTATAAAAGATGCTTACCGTTTTGCTAATGGTAAAGAGTTAACTAGTGTTGCTGGTGAAAAAATGCGTTTGAGCCGACCTTTAGATTTTGCTGCTGTTACTGATCATGCGGAAAGTTTTGGTTTGTTTATTGGCTGTGGTCAGGCTGAACTTTCAGCAACTCAGCAAGAGTATTGCCAGTCGTTTGAAAAACCTTCATTCACGGTGTTTTTAAAGTTAAAACAAATTGGTATTACTAGACCCCTTGTTCGTCCAATGGACCATTGTGATGGTGATGCAATAAAATGCCGTGAATATGAAGATACTACTTGGCGTCAAACTCAGGCCGCTGCCGATGAATTTTATCGCCCAGGTGAATTCACTACTTTCTCTGCTTATGAATATTCACCTTCTTTACCGAGCCAAGGAAAAATGCATCGTAATATTATTTTTAAAAATAATACCGTGCCTGATCATGCCGTTTCCGCATTCGATGAAGACTCTGTGTTAGGTTTATGGCGATCTTTAGAAAAAAATTGTCAGGGGAAATGTGACTTTTTAACGATCCCTCATAATTTAAATAAATCATGGGGTATTGCTTATTCGGGTAAAACTATTGATGGCGATGTGTACAGTAAAAGTGATTGGGCATTACGGGGACGAAGTGAGCCATTAGCGGAAATATTCCAAATTAAAGGGGATTCTGAATGCGGTGTTGGAGCCGGTGCCGTTGATGAAGAATGTAGCTTTGAGAAGATAGTGCCTATTTGTGAAAATGGTATCGATGAAGAAGGTTGTAGTGGCAAAAATTCTTTTGTACGTGAAGGACTTAAAAAGGGCTTAGCACTAGAGCAAGAATTAGGCTTCAATCCCTTACAATTTGGTTTTATTGGCAGTACAGATACCCATAATACCACGCCGGGCGATACTGAAGAATGGGATTATCGGGGAGCAAGTAATGTTTATGAGTCTCCTGCTCGCCAACGTACGGGGTACTTAGGTAATGATAAATATAAAAACATAGATGACGTTAAAGCAGTTTTGAAAAACCCTGGTGGTTTAGCCGCAGTGTGGGCGAAAGAAAATACCCGTGAAGCTATTTTTGAAGCACTTAAAAATCGTGAAACCTATGCAACCAGTGGTACTCGTATTAAATTACGTTTTTTCTCAGCTTGGGATTTACCTGAAGATATCATTAATCAGTCAAACTTGCTCACAACCGCTTATAAGCAGGGTGTACCTATGGGAAGCGTGATGAATACCCGTGAAGAAGGACAATCACCGGTATTTATTGCTTGGGCAATGAAAGATCCACTTAGCGCTAATTTACAAAAAATACAAATGATCAAAGCATGGATCGAAAATGGCGAACGCAAAGAAAAAGTGTTTGATATTGCCTGTGCTGACGGTTTAAGTATTGATGAAACAACAGGGCGTTGTCCTGATAACACAGCCAAAGTTAATATAAACACTTGTGGAGTTGATGATAGTAAAGGTGCAAAAGAGCTGAAAGTTTTATGGCGAGACGAAGAGTTTAATGCTCAGCAGTCTGCATTTTACTATGTACGTGTTTTACAAAATCCTACGTGTCGCTGGAGTACTTATGATGCTATTAGGTTAGGTACTAAACCTAGAACAGATGTACCTGCTACTGTTCGTGAACGAGTGTGGTCATCGCCCATTTGGTATTCTCATTAGTCAAAGAGTGATTTGTAGCCAAATCAATACGGCAGTATTTTATTGTCGTATTTTTATTGTTTCTTATTATATTAAAGCAGGTGAACGATGAAGTTATTGGCAAAAATTTTACCAGATCCAATTTTTCATTTTATTGTTATAGGTAGCTTACTGTTTGTTTTAGATGGTGTGTTCTTTACTAAAGTAAAATCTGAATATAGGATTGAAATAGATCAAGTACGCATTGATTGGATTAAAAATACCAGTAAAAAAGAAAGTGGCCACCTTCCTGATGAACAAGCACTCGCTCGTTTAGTTGACAATGATATCCAGCAAGAGGTTTTTTTTCGTGAAGCGCTATCCATAGGATTAGAAAAAGATGATGTTATTGTTCGTCGTCGTTTAATTGAAAAATTTACTTTTATGCTAGAGGGGATAACGAATAATACTTCACCTGCTGATGAAGAGTTGCAGGCATTTTATCGTCACAACACTGATTTATTTATACAGAATGAACGTTATAGTTTTTCTCATTATTATTTCAGTGAAGATAACCGGTCTAATGCTCGAAAAGATGCTGAGCAGGCTTTATTGAAATTAACTAACATAGCCACTGTAAAAACCATAGCATCAGCAGATAATCAAAGAATAGGTGACCCTTTTATGATGCGTTACCACTATGAAAACTTAAATAGCACGCAGCTTAAAAATAATTTTGGTGAGCAATTTACACAAAGCCTCGTTGCCTCTAACTTAAATACTAATAACCAAGTTACTCAATCAAGTAATTATTGGTTTGGACCGATAAAATCTATTTATGGTTGGCATCTGATAAAAATGACGAATCAACAACAGCGTTATTTGCCAGATTATAAAGAGATTAAAGCAAAAGTATTAGCAACGTTTTTAAGTCAACAACGTATTATTACTAATGATGCCATGTATGAAAAATTACTAGCCAAATATCAGGTTAATATTGCTGGTGTTGAGCAAGTAAAATGAGAATTAACCTTGATATATTTTTAGTTAAAGTTTGCTCCGTGCTGGCTAAAGGTATTATTTGCTGCTTGTTATTTATCACTACGGTGGTTAATGCTCACGAAGTGCGGCCATCGTATTTATCATTACAAGAAATTGATAATAATCAATTTAGTGTGTTATGGAAACGTCCTATCAAAGAAGGTGCGGTACCAGATATTACCCCTGTCTTTTCAGAAAAGTGTCAACTTACCTTTCAACCCCTTATTGAAATTATCAGCTCAGCTAAAATACAACATGGCTTGCTTATTTGTGATGAAAATGGATTGGCGCAAGGGCGCATAACTATTGAGGGGCTATCAATAACTCTGATTGATGTGTTAGTGCGTATTCAGAGTAAAAATGGAGACATTATTCAAGCGGTAATCAAACGAGATAAGCCCTATTTAATAGTGGTTGGCACCAAAGGAGCACCGATAGCTGATTATATCATCTTAGGTTTTGAACATATTATCAGTGGTGTTGATCATTTATTGTTTGTGCTAGCGCTGATATTAATTGTACCGGGCATGAAGACCTTATTAAAAACCATTACTGCGTTTACGTTAGCCCACAGTATCACCTTAGTATTAGCGACTTTAGGCATGGTCAATGTATCTCCCCGACCTGTTGAAGCATGTATTGCTTTGTCTATTGTGCTTATGGCTGCCCATGCACTTTATTTACGTCGAGGAAAACAAACCCTATTATCTGGTAAACCTTGGTTAATGGCTTTTTTATTTGGTCTACTACACGGTTTTGGTTTTGCGGGAGCATTGAGTGATGTTGGTTTACCAGAAAATGATATTCCATTTGCGTTGTTATTATTTAATATTGGTATTGAACTAGGGCAAATTGCCTTTATTTTGTTAGTGCTTGCTTTGATATGGGTGGCAAAAAAAGTAACCCAAAAGCATATACAGCCGTGGTTTACGCTGACCGCTTATAGTATTGGCAGTATGGGGATGTATTTTTTTATAAGTAACATTTTATAAGTAAGTATTTATAAAAAAATTTTATTAAATCGCTTTTTTAATCTATGGTAAAGCCGTCTTAATTGCAGCAAAGGAGTTAAGTCAACTCAGTGCGTGGAATGTCTGTTACTTGTCGTAAAAAGTAATGTTTTGCTTCTTGTAGTTGTTTAAATTTATATTAAGAATATTTTATTTAGGTCTAAGCATGACAACAACACAATATAAAAAAGTCTTTATTACTGGGGCAAATGGTTTTATTGGTAGAAAATTAGCGGAAAAATTTAGCCTGCTTGGTGCTCAAGTTTGTGGTATGGATATGGCTGCTGATGCTGAACGTAATATTGTACAAGGGGATTTGGCTAGCCCTGAAAAGTGGCGCGATATTTTAGCTGGCTGCGATCTAGTTATTCATACTGCTGCGGTTGTATCGAATGCGTTAAGTTATGAGCAAACATGGCAAGTTAATGTACTTGGCACTAAAACGATACTTGATGAAGCCATTGCTTGTGGCAGTGTTAAACGATTTATTCATCTGTCATCAGTAGCCGCATGTGGTTTTGAAGCAACATCAACCATTGATGAAACTATGCCACTAAAAACTCAGAATCACCCTTACCGAGATACAAAAATCACCAGTGAACATTTAGTGATGAACTATCAATGCAGTGGTCAAATTAACTGCACCATTATCCGACCTGCTGATGTGTATGGACCAGGCTCTAGACCTTGGGTTATTACCCCCATTGAAGAATTAAAACGAGGCAAATTTATTATACCCACCGGCATGTTTGGTCCTATTTATATTGATGATCTGATTGATGGTATTGCATTAGCGGCAGAAAAAGACGCTGGTATAGGGCAAATATTTAATTTATCTGGTGGTATTGAAGTCACCAACCAAGAATTTTTTGGCCATTTAGCGCATATGTTAGGTAAAAACAAAGTACCTAGTTTACCGAATAAAGTGTTAATAATTTACGCGGCAATATTTGAATTCATCATTAATTTATTTAGCAAAACCACTGAAATAAACCCTAATACTATTAAAATGTTAAGTCGTCCTTGCGCTGATTATAGTCATAAAAAAGCGACTAATTTACTTGGCTTTAAGCCTAAAATATCTTTAGATGAAGGCATGATAAGAAGCAAGAAATGGTTGTTAGATAATGGTTATTTGTAACCAATAAATATTATCGTCGTTTATATTACTAATTTTAGCCACGAAACAGAGAATAAAAATGAAAAAAGCACTTCTATTTTTAACCATACTAGTTACTTTTGGCTTATGGTTTTTCTCTGGCACTATGCCAGATTCTGCATATAAAATTTTGCCGGGTTATTACGCTGATCCTAATTTATATTGGCAGGAATCACCTTTTGCTAAAAATAATGTTAGCCAAGGCAAACTTTCACCTGAACAAATAAATACCAATAAAGTTGAGCAAAGCAATGCTTTAGCTGCGCTAGGCATTGAGAGTACTACGCAAATTTTGTTTGGCGATACCCATGTCCATACCACTAATTCGTCTGACGCTTTTATGTTTTCATTGCCATTAATGCATGGTGCACAAGGCGCATTTCCTCCTGGTTATGCCTGTGACTATGCGCGTTTTGTGTCGCAACTCGATTTTTATTTTTTAACTGATCATTCTGAGTCCTATACTCCAGAGCGCTGGCATGATGCGATTGAGTCAGTCAACAAATGTAATCAAGCAAGCACAGTAAATGATGGCACCAATTATCAAGATACCTATGCTTTTATGGGATATGAATGGACACAGGTTGGTACGGTAAAAGAAGAACATTACGGTCATCATAATGTGTTATTTAAAGACACAACCAAAGATAGCTTACCTAGTCGGCCTATCGCGGCAAAGGTAAAAATATCTACTGTCGCTAAACGTGATCCATCGAGTAAACTATCTAAAATGTTAGAGCTGCTTGACCCTCGCCATAAAGATTATTATGCCGCTTACAGCCAGCTTATTGACAACATGGCAAGCACACCAAATTGTGCAACGGGCATTCCTTCTAATGAATTACCTGCTAATTGTTATGAAGAAGCAACCACTACCGGTGAGTTATATAAAAAGCTAGATGAGTGGGGCATTGATACTATGGTGGTTCCTCATGGTATGTCTTGGGGGTTTTATACACCACCAGATGCCAGTTGGGAAACTCATTTGAATGCGAAAGATGTTAATAACCGTTTAGCACCGTTATTAGAAGTTTATTCCGGTCATGGTAATTCTGAGCAATACCGTGATTATAAAATAAGACCTAAAAATGACCAAGGTGAATATTACTGTGCTAAATCTACCGCAGACTACTTACCCGGTTGTTGGCAAGCAGGTGAAATTATTCGTAAACGCTGTTTAGCCGCAGGGGAATCAACTGATGAGTGTCAAAGCAGAGCCGTAGTTGCTAGACAAAATTATGTAGATGTTGATGATAAAACTGGTTTCTTAACTGTTCCTTCTCATATTCCTGAAGAATGGTTAGATGCCGGGCAGGCGCGTGACTTGTTTAATCCTGCCATGAATTACCGCCCGAAAAAATCGGCACAATATGGCTTAGCAGTACGTAATTTTGATGATGAAAAAAATCCGTTAGGTTACGAATGGGGCTTTATCGGCTCAACCGATACTCATACTTCGCGTGTTGGACATGGTTTTAAACAAGTAGGTCGTGTATTTGCTAGCGAAGCTAATGGCCCTAGAGCACATTTTTGGGAAAGCCTAATGGTGCCTAATGATGGTGAATATCAAGCCTCATCTCGTACTCAACAGCAATATGATGCTGCTGCTCTGAAACTGCGGGCAGCGCAGGTTGAACGTGTGGGTTCTTTTCTTTATTTAGGTGGCCTTGCTGCGGTTCATGTTGATGAACGCAGTCGAGAAGGTATATGGCAAGCAATGAAAAGCAAACAAGTTTATGGCACCAGTGGTCATAAAATATTGATGTGGTTTGATATGCTCGATGAAAATAATAACCTTACAGCCCCTATGGGCAGTTCAGTAACCCGTAATAAAAATCCAAGCTTTAAAGTGATCGCCGTTGGCTCTTCAATACAGGCGCCGGGTTGCCCTGATTATGTTAAAACGAGTTTAGACAGTTATAAACTAGAAAAAATGTCATTAGGTGAATGTTATAACCCAACAGAGAAACGTTATAACATTGAACGCATTGAGATAACACGTATTAAACCACAAGCGTATAAAGACGAGCCTGTTGATGCCCTAATTGAAGATCGTTGGAAGGTTTTTGAATGTCCTGAAAACTCAGTGAAATGTGAAATAACATTTACTGATGATGAATATGAAAGCCAAAGCCGAGATACGCTTTATTATGCACGAGTCATTGAGCAAGATATTCCAATGATTAATGCGGGTACTATGCGCACTAAGTTTAATGATCAAGGCGAAGCATTATCGGTAGATATTTGCTATGGCTCGTACCAAACGGCACAAGATGATGAATGTTTAACAGATGAAGGCCATCGCGCTTGGTCATCACCTATCTTTGTAAATTATGAGTAACAGTTAATGCTAACTAAGCCTGTTTTATTGTCGTTGTTTTTTGTTGGTATTGTGCTTTCAGTGCTTGGCTCTGGAGTGGCTACTTCTCTTAATTTTACTGTCGGTGTTAATAACACTGACAGTAAAGTATTAGTAACCGTTAACCAGCAGGCAATTACCCAGGCTGAATTGGCACATGCTAAAAGTAAGAATCCTGATTTATCTGTCGATAATTTATTGAAATTAATGATAGATAACTATTTATTGTTACAACGTGCGCAAGAACTAGGTTTATTGCAAAGTGATAGGGTCGTGCGAAAAGTGATTGTTCACCAAGTGGTAGAGCAAACCGTTAGCAAGGTATTAAGTGAGCAGGAAGAGTTAAGCGAGCAACAGTTGTTGTTAAACCATCAGTCTTTTTATCATGAAAATATCGAAATGTTCACCACCGCTGATCAATATCAATTACAAATCGCTAATTTTAGTAATGACGAACCCCAATGTACTTTAAGTCAACAGACTAACTTGCAATGGCAAAATGTTCAGTTAAATGCAGAAGAATGGCAACAACACCTGATTAACCAGCCCTTAGCTAAAGATTTGCACAGTGAAACTTTAGTGTATCGCCAATTAGGACGACGTTTTGCCAAACAAGTGATTCAAATGAAAAAAGGTGAGTTTTCTGCGCCAATAAGCACGGAACAAGGTTGTATGCTGATGTACCTTAGTGAACGTAAAGCTGGAGGGGTTTTATCTTTTGAGCAGGCAGAAAATCAGGTGATTTCACAATATCGAACAATGTTACGCCGTAAGGCTTTAACTGACTTATTATTAACACTTCGTGAAAAGGCCGATATTGAAATTGCCCAAGATATTACTGAGGTATTAACGCATGAATAAATCGTCATGGTTTTATGTTCTTAGTATTCTTGTGGCCTTAAGTATTGCATTTATCGAGTTATATGCAGTAAAAACAGCCAATGTATTATTTGTGGAAGAAGCGATTTTAATTAATGACAGTGCAATAAAGCGCGTAGATTATTTAACCGCTGTCACCATGATGGAAGAAGAAAAAAACCAACCAATGAAAGCGGTTGATTATCAATTAATCGTTGACCGGTTAACCGAAGAGGAATTGTTATTTCAATATGGCTTAGCGCAAGGTTATATTTATCAGCCAGCAATTAGCCAAGTGATTGTCAGTAATATGCTCGAAACTATATCGATTCAACATACCAGCGAAGAATACAGTGATGAAAAGCTTTATCAAATTTATTTAAAAAAACTTATTACTAACCAAGATATTGAATCATTGCCAGAGGCGATGCAATTTGAGCAAGTAAAAATTGATCTAGCTAATGCATTAAGAGAAATAGAGCGCAGTAAAGCGGTGAGTGAATACCTTAATTGGCTGCGTAAACGTGCGGATATTAACATTGATGCGAGCATTGAACTTCATGGTGTAGGAGCTAACAATGAATAGATTGATTAGCATAACGTTACTACTTATATGTTTTGTTTTTACTAGTTTTTCCTCATCGGCGCATACCCGCAGTCAGTCTTTTTCGCAATGGTATATTACGAACAACGGCTTTAGTGACGAAAATAGTAGTAAGGTAATACTGAGTTTTAATATACTTTCTCGGGAGATTACCCGTTTAGCAGCCGATGCCAGTGTTGATGTACGTAAAGATTTGCCGCAAATATTAATAGAGCACCTTAGCGAGAAAATTCAAGCTAGTATTGATGATGCAAGCTGTAAAATAATCAAACCGCTATTTACATTACCTGCAAGTAAGGGCTATACCCGTCTTGAAGCAGAGTTTAAATGCTCGCAAGGTCATAAATTTCAGTTAACTATGCAAGGTTTCTTTGATGTAATTCCTTCACACCTTCATTATGCCAGAGTGATAAGAGCATCAGGAGAAGCCAGTGAAATGGTATTAAGTGATGCGGTGCGCTCACAAGTAATTGATTTGCAAAATAGTGACGAAAATTATTGGCAAACGGCTAAAACCTATCTCAACTTAGGTGTAGAGCACATTTTAATTGGTAGTGATCATTTAGTGTTTTTACTGGCATTGTTATTATTGTGTCGCAGTGCTTCTCAGGTGCTTATTTTAATTACGGGCTTCACTTTAGGTCATAGCATTACCTTATCCCTTGCCGTATTTGGCTGGCTGCAGCCTAATATGGTTGCAATAGAGGCGCTTATTGGCTTTAGTATTGCTTTAGTGGCGTTAGAAAAAATTCAAACACTGCAACAATCGACTATCGTTAATAAATTGATTATAGCGTTAGTTATGCTGCTTGGTGTCAAAGCTTTGTTTGGTATTGGCTTACCTTTATTGTCATTAATCGGTATAAGTTTGTTTTCAATCAGCTATTTGCTGTTAGTGCATAATATTAAGTCAACTAGCACGATAGAATCAGGCTCAGAAACAATAAATAAAACGAGAGCAATACAGTTTTTATTAACGACGGCTTTTGGTTTTATTCATGGTTTTGGTTTTGCCGATGTTTTACGTGAGATAGGCCTACCACCAGCACAATTAGGCTTAGCTTTACTTTCATTTAACCTCGGGGTTGAAATAGGACAAATATTCGCTCTTATTTTAATGACGGTTGTTATTGTGCTAGTAAATAAAATGCTCAGTAAAAAAATACAAAAGCTTGTTATGACTAGTACTGTAGCTATCATTTTAGGGCTAGGTAGTTACTGGTTTTTTGTTCGCAGCTTTATGTTTTAATATTATTTGATTATTTACAATTAGATTTAATAATAACTACTTATATTTATTGAGAAAAACTAAGTACTCTTTATTCTTAAAACTTTTATGTAAGTGGGGTTTTTATAAAGATGAAGGAATTATCATGTTAAAAAATTACTATTATGATTTACGTCTTTTTATTGACTATCTAAGGTTCAGCATTGCGGGTTTAGGTATTCTTGTACTGTACAGGGGGAAAAAACAGTGCCCACAAAGGTCTCTGTAAGCCCAAGCAACATAGACTACAGATTTATCTAAAAATAGTAAAATCAGATACTCATCTTATGCGGAAAAAATTATCCAATACGGTTTTTTTTGTTATATCCATTATCATAGCGCTAATTTAGGCGATGCTTTTAGTCTTAGCTCTGAGCAGTATTACATTATTGGCAATGTTTATAAAGTGCATTAATTTTGAAGGTGTATTTTCTTAGGTAGTGTTTATCGCTTGACTACTGTACTCAACATTTTTATCGACATTAAACATAAATCCATGTTGAATTTAATCCATTCTATCTCACAATGGGGGCGATTTCGCCTTAGAGTATATAATCTAAAAACTTGTATATCCTATAAGTTTCTATGGAGGTTTAGCTCATTGCTAGCGTTCTTGCTGGATGATTATTTGTTAACTGTGCAGATAGACATAGTTAGTTGTCATAGAATGTATCAGTTAAATGCGCATTGCGTAGAGCGCAGTTTTTATATTTAATAATGTATATGTGATTTTTGTTTTTAGTGGTGCCGTTAGTGGTGCTGGTTTGCTGTTATATAAAACATAGTTAATGTTTACATTGGTTTACCGTTCCTTATTGAGTCCCCCCATCACCACTAAATCAATAAAGGGCTACAGAGCAGTAGCCTTT
>Ga0105358_10000737_pt1 | contig 16862 bp, 11 predicted proteins | sample GOMGulsemesocosm_5_FD_83509 | JGI IMG/M metagenome (GOLD analysis project Ga0105358, IMG submission 83509) | Methane-oxidizing microbial communities from mesocosms in the Gulf of Mexico - GOM15C Gulf of Mexico | ecosystem: Environmental > Aquatic > Marine > Cold seeps | place: Gulf of Mexico... | reverse complement strand
TCTCTTTGTCCGTTATTTTATCTCGCGCTCTATTGTAAAAATGAAGGTAGTGGGATAAGCCAGAGGGACCTTGGTCTGCGTATTTTTTTTCTAGATTTTCTGCCATTAAAATACATAATGTCGAACTTCGCTCTTCACTCAGTAAACTAGCAGCAGCTTGCTGTACGCTATCATGGGCATAAAAAATATTCTCGCCCGATTTTAATAACAGATTTTTGTCCAGAAGGGGCTTGATTAAAGTTGCCAGCTTGTCTCTAGAAACATCAAATAAATCACAAATGTGATCTATCGAACATTTATTACCTAACACCGACAGGGCAACTAAGTTGTCACGTTCAACTTCGTGTAGTTCATCAATTCGCTGTTTCAAATAATCCTGAGAGCTGAGAACCGGTAAATTAACCAAGGCAGGCCAATCGATCTTTGTTGCGGTTCCTTCAAGATACAGAATCTTGTCAGTAAGAATTTTTTCGAGTAAAGATTTTATGTAAAACGGGTTACCTCCGGTTCGCATCAATACTTGCTGAACAAGGTCATTCTCTTTTTCTAACTGATTGAATTCCGAGCTTAGCCACTGCTGTAGTTGCTGTCCGTTTAAGGCTTGTAATTCGATTTGTTTGTATTGTCGTACTTTATCTACCAAGGCCTCTACAAATAAATTTGCGTGGTAATTGTCGAGTATTTCTTTATCACGATAGCTAAGTAGCAACAACAGGCCCTTGGGCCGACGTTTCAACACCTGTGTGAGTAATTCTAGGCTGCTAGAGTCGGCCCATTGTAAGTCATCAATAAACATGACTAACTGTCGGCCGCTCGAACTTAAGCATTCGCAGACATCTTCAAAGAGGTTAGAGATTAAACGATCGCGCTGAAACCCTGCATCACGTTGCTCCTGCTTGTCATCTTTGGAAACACCTTCAAAGAAAACTGAAAATTCTGGTACCATTTCGAGCAGTAACTTTACGTCATCTCCAACAATTCTACGCAGGCGGGACTGCCACATCGAATGATCGTCGAGCAGACATTGTTTTACCAGTTCAGCGAACGCCTCTGTAAAGGCTGTATGGGTGTGCCCTTTGTTCAACTGATCAAATTTACCCGCGATATAAAAACCATTGCCCCTGCTAATGTCCTGGAAAAGTTCTCGAATTAATGCCGTTTTACCAACACCAGAACTGCCACATATGCTGAGAACGCTAGTGTCTGCTTCGGCATTCGCATAGGCTTCAAAAAGCAACGCTTTTTCATTGTCTCGGCCGAATATTTGGCCGCTTAAACGCGGGGCCGCAGCATTGTTTTGTCCAATAAGGTCGGTTGGCTTTAACTCTACTCCAGCGGTTGTGGCGGTTTGTAAAGCCAGTAGGTCGGCTAGAGCATCGCTCGCATTTTGATAACGTCGACTTGGATTTTTTTCTAGTAGGTATTCCAGAATGTCGTCGACAACTTCAGGCCAATCAGGTTTTTGCTGCAATACCGATCTTGGTTTTTGTGCGATGTGGGCATAGACCATGCTCGACAGATCTTTTTCATTGAACAGTAGCTCACCACAGGCCATTTGGAAAAGGCTCGCGCCCAAGGCATATAGGTCAGAGCGGTGATCGACTGGGTGATTAACTCTACCTGTTTGCTCCGGTGATATATACGCCAATGTACCTTGTAGCTCTGCACCTGCAGAAAACTCTAGGGCTTGCTCTTGTAAGATACTAGCATGTTCAAAATCAACGAGTTTGAGGATGCTAAAATCACTATTGCTAACAATATTACTGGGGTTTACATCACGATGATTAAGGCCTGCCTGGTGAATAGATTCAAGACAGCGAGACATGTTAATGGCCACGGTTAGCCAATCGTCAAAATCGAGACCGTTTTTGGGTAAGGAAAGGCTTAAGGACTGTAATTTTTCGTCTTTGAATATCAAGCTGGGGCGATGATCCAATATTTGTTGTCCCATGGCGCGACAAACGTATCGCTCATCTAGGTTGCGAGTTAATGTCCATTCTCGACAAACACCGTAGCGACTGTAGTCTTTGTCCAGAGACGCTGACTGTTTAATCAATAGGGATTGCCCAGTGTCTTGATCAGCGGCAGTGCGCACTAAGGTACGTTCACTTGAATAGAGTGTTTCTAAGTTACCTAAGCTTGCCTCAGAAAATGTATTCATACTCGTTTGCATAGGTACTCGCTCTGTTATTATACTTTTACACCTTTAAAGCTAGCATAAGCCCTTACTTTTGCTTAAATATTGGTGTTTTAAGCGCCATCATTTAACTAGACAACCTCTTTATCCATCTCCGGCTAGGTGCCAGCTCCCAAGCTTCTTTTGGTTGGAGGAATTAATACGCGAATAGCCCGCCTAAAAGGGCAATCCCCGGTTCAGCAGAGGGGCGTTGGTACTTACTTGTTACCGCAAGCTCCGTAAATCACCACTAATCTACGATGCAACTCACTGGGCCTTAGGGGCGTCAAATGTAGGGAAGACCGAACATTTACCCCACTCAAAAGATTGTGACCAGTCACTCATATTTACCAGCCTTTGATCATGGTTTCTTGTGGTGTAGTCCGTCGAACAACTACTATGGGGGAAATGGATTTTTAAAACCCAGAATACGCTGACGTTTAGGTTCTGCTGCCCTAAACATATCGCAATCGATATCAAATATTTATAATGGATTTTACTATGGGAAAAGCACATTGTCTGGCGTCCGAAACCTCAAAGAATAGAATCAAGAAACTGGGATTAAGCGCCCTGTGCGTTGTAGCTCTAGGGCTTAGCCAGTTCGGGTATTCAGGTGACACGGCTGTAAACGAAGAGGAAACAGCCCCCTTTATCCCTGGTCTATGGTGGTCGAGTGCATTGAATGGACATGGGTTTGATATTCAGTATGCTGAGGATCAAATATTTATCGTCTTTTATACCTATAACGATGATGGAAGCCCCACATGGTACACCGCTCAGGGAAAACTGGATGGCAATCACTTAAAAGCAGATTTATTAAGTCACAGCTGGAATGTAAAAAAAGCAGAGCATCTGGGCTTTGAAGTGCAAGGCTCGATTGACCTAGATATACAGAGTAAAAATTCACTAAAATTCAGCATTAATATTTCGAGTAACGGAAAAGATAACCTCAGTACTGGCAGCCTAACGTCTTTCGCAGCCAGCTCAATCGAAACCGAAATTGACCATACCGGCCTGTGGTACAACTTGCAGAATTCAGGTTATGGCTTTAGCTATATTGAACAGGACCGCTGGCTCACGACCGCTTATTATTTTTACGATGAACAAGGCAAGCCTCGCTGGGTAATTGGAAACAATAACGGTACGGGCCTCAATAAGGTTAGCCTTGATAGTTACACCGGTTATTGCCTTCATTGTCAAAAAACCTCGCCACGGGCCAAGCCTGAAGCCGACATAGAATTTGATTTTACCAACGAGATTTCAGCAACAGTTAATATCAATCCCACCAGTGAAAGCACTATTGGCCAACACTGGGCTTTCAAAAACACACCTTTGGGGATGCTTTCCAATCCCTCCAGTACTCGTCCATCACGCACGGCCCTGATGAAATATTCAAATAATGAAGAGCTGTCAATACGGTTGAAAGAAGGTTACTTGAATAATAGCCTAGCGATACACGGTTACGATTTCTCTCCCGCGCCGACTGCACAGTCCAGCAGCACTTTCTCGACAACAAATTTACAAGTGCAGGGGGTTGATGAAGCCGACAATTTAAAAGGCGATGCTAATTGCGCATTCGCATTCCCGACTGAAAAAGATAACGAGATTCGAAGCCTAAACCTTAACAGCGCAGGAAAAATTACGTCGAGTGGCTCGATAGCAATAGACGAATACACCTCTTTAAATACTACACCAAATGCTAGCCCGGCATTTGCGCAAGCCACCGGCATTAGTCCTTTAGGGATGTATTTAACTGACGATAGCATCGCTGCACTTTCAACCAAATCAATAGCCCACTTCGGGTATTTATGGGCTCAAGACGGAGCTTGGAGCGAAGGTAATAGTTATATCGATTTGTTCGATCGTGCTGCAGATAGTTGCGTCGCCAGCACGGCTAACCGGATCGAGCTTGATGGATATATAGTATCAAGCAGACGAATAGGGAATAAGCTGTATGTTATTTGGCGCACAGTCCCAACACCTGCCGGTGTTATTATCACTAGTTCCGAACAAGAGCTTCAAAAGCAACTCAAGGATGTAGCGCTAGAAGAGTTATTGCCTCGGATGAGGGTGGGCAATGGAGATTGGCAACCAGCAGTCGCTGAAGACAAGGTATTATTTCCACAATCCCAACAAGACCCCAGCAGTAATTTCGTGGTCATCAGTGAGATCGACCTTGATAAGCCGGAAGACATTAAGGGTACGGCTGTTGTTGGTCAAATAGAAACTCTATACGTATCACCTACGTCAATCTATATAGCAACGAGTGAACGCGGTTATGTGAGAGCCATTAATTCTGCTACTTACTCTAGCGACACTCGAGTTCACCAGTTTTCTCTGACAGATGGATTAAAATACTTTGCCTCGGGTAATACCTCAGGGTATCTAAACAGTGATATTGAAAGATCTGGCTTCCGTTTTTCACAAATTGAGGATGACCTAGCCTTAGTGACAACGGTGCCCTACAAAAACTCAAACTTTCATCAATTATCAATAATGACGCCATCAAAAATTAAAGATGGCTTGTTAGTACGAAGATCAGTAATCCCCAACAAAAAGCGACCCGAGAGCATAGGTAAACCGAACGAAAACTTGCACGCGACTCGCTTTATCGGTGAGCGATTATACGCGGTTACATTCGAACGCACTGATCCGCTTTACGTTATTGACCTGGTGAATCGTGATGACCCTTATGTTGCAGGAGCTGTTGAGCTACCAGGGTTTTCAGATTATTTACACCCACTGCCGAATAACAAGTTACTAGGTTTGGGGTATAAAGCGGTCGAAGGTGGAATAAATACCGGTACAATTTTGGCTGGGTTGCAGCTTAATTTATTTGATGTAAGCGACCCCAAAAACCCGAGTGTTTTACAGCAATTGGATATCGCTCGCCGAGGCAGTAGCACTGCAGCATTAACGAGCCACCATGGGTTTAGCTTTTTACCTGCCGATGGAAGTAATCCAGCTCGAGTGTCTATACCTCTGAGCCGTCATGATGTGGCGGCGGGTGAATCGCCGTCGACTTCTCCTGTGGCTTCCTACCCATGGCAAGACAGCGGTCTGTACCACTACAAACTAAACAACGACAACAGTGCAATCAGTAAAGACGGTGCCTTAATTACAGTCAAGCGTGGGAGCACAACTAGCGTGCCCACAGAAGCTTACGATGCAAATACCGGTCGATCTATTTTATATGGTGAGAACGTCATCTACTATGAAGGCGGTCGGGTCTGGGGTGGCAGTAGAAATGTAGAAAGCCCAGAGGTGGGCCCTCTTTAAAAACTTTAGCATGTTGATATTATTATGATCTTAATATTATCAACTAATAAAATGCAGCACACTATATTGTAGCTATTACAGTAGCGGGGATAGCCCGCTACTTTCCGCGTCTAGTGGTGGCTGATCGAAGAGGCTACTAAAGCCGCTTCAATTTCTCGCCACATGAATCAGCTTTGCTTTTTATTCAACACACTGTATTCCGCTAAGCTTAATTGGCCGTCCAAATCTGTATCTAATTTATCGAACAGCGCTGTTAGCTTTGGGTTAGTTTTAACTTCGGACTTGCTTAGCGAGCCGTTGTTATCAGCATCAAGTTGATCAAATAATGGCTGTTCTGCGTAAGCGGCCATTGCAGGAATAGACAGTGCGATTATTGATAATAGTAATTTGTTCATGTTGATACCCTTAATTAATAAGTTTTTTTAAATCCAAGGTACGAAATAATTTATTCAAATCATGCTCAGTAACGAGCTACCTTGACTAGGTCATATCAAGTTTGGTGCCAACTTTATTTATATCTTATTTATCAATAGCTTAGGGTATTTTATAGAAAAATAACGGGGAACATCACGTTGATATGTCACCAAAGAGCGACACTTGTCGGTAGCTATTAATTTTTTACTTAATAATCAAAGGCTTAGGGTGTCGCATTTTAGGTACAGCAGCTTGTATAGCTTATTCTAAAGCGGCGACTGTACCTTTAAGCATTATCGAAACGTTTGGGCGTCAAGGGAGTACTTTTTCATGAGCTTGTGTAAGTCGGTGCGGTTTCTGCCGGCTAATTCAGCCGCTCGAGTGACATTACCGTCAGTCATCTTGAGCAGTTTAACGAGATAATCTTGTTCAAACTGCACCCGCGCTTCAGATAATGTAGGCCATGTTTTATGTGTTGCCGATAATGCTTGCTCGACCAAATGACAAGTAATTATCGGTGTCTGCGTGAGTGCCACACACTGCTCAATGACATTGACGAGCTGACGGACGTTTCCTGGCCATTCACTTTCAATCAATTTTTGCATGGCCTCATCCGCAAAACCATTAACTTTAAAGCCGTGTCTATCTGCACTCTTTTTCAATAGGTATCGAGCTAAAATTGGTATGTCCTCAGCCCGTTCTTGTAGGTTTGGAATGGCTAAATTAACAACATTTAAACGGTAATAAAGATCTTCACGGAAATTTCCGTCTTCCATTTCTTTTACTAAATTTCGATGGGTCGCCGAAATAATTCGAACGTCCACTTCAATTTGTGTCGTGCTGCCAACAGGGCGAATGGTTTTTTCTTGTAATGCACGCAGCAGTTTAACTTGTAGTGTTGTAGGCATATCGCCAATTTCATCTAAAAATAATGTGCCTCCGTTGGCCGATTGCAGCAACCCTTTGTGTTCGTGCATGGCGCCGGTAAATGCGCCTTTGGCATGGCCGAACAATTCCGACTCAAGAAGGCTTTCGGGCATGGCGCCACAATTAATGGGAACAAAAGGTTTGTCACATCGGGGGCTAGCTTTATGGATTGCATTTGCCAACAACTCTTTACCTGCACCGCTGGCGCCGGTAATTAAAACACTGACGTCACTTTGCGCTACACGATAAGCCTGTTGCAGTATTGTCTGCATGGCCGGAGAGCGAGTGATAATATCCGACTGCCAATCCTGCTTGTGCTCCGGGACTGAGTTTTGAACGCACTTCAACAAAATATCCCGTAATTCTTTGGGATCAATTGGCTTGGTTAAAAAGCCCATAACGCCTTGTTTGGTTGCCGATATTGCATCTTCAATCGTGCCATGGGCTGTCATTAACACGACTGGGGTATTTTTCCCGAGCTCTAAAGCTCGTTTGAACATGGTTAAACCGTCCATCCCCGGCATTCTTAAATCACTTAAAATTGCATCAAAGTCGTTAGTCTTTAGCGTACTCAGTGCGTGCTCTGCTGTTTCAACACTTGTGACATCATAGCCTTCAGATGTCAGGCGAATAGTGAGTAAGCGCAACAAGCTCGGGTCGTCGTCAACGATTAAGATGCGAGGCTTTTTTTCAGTGCTTTGTTTTTTCATAACTTAGCCTCAGATGGCTTCTCTATAATGCTTTTTTCAATTTGTAGTAATCGCTTGATTTGTAATTCCTGCTCAGACAGTTGTTTGCGCTGTTCTTGTAAGTGTTTTTCTTGACCGATATTAAATTGTGTTTGTGTCGCTAAAGCGGATTCAAGCTCCAATTTCTCTTGCGCGGGTAAGAAAACGATCAACCGAATAAATTCTGCCAGTCTACTTTTATGTTCTTCTACGAATGATTGAGCGACTAGCTGAGCCCTTAGCCGACTTTGGTATGGCGTATTAGGCACATGGCTCAGCAGTATCATCTTTACTGTGTCTACAGGTGTGTTTGACAACTTTGCCAAGCGTTTTTGGCGTTCTTTCCAATGCAGCGTGCTGACCTGTAACCAGTAATTAATCCAAGGCGTTAAGTCACACTCTTTATTTAATTCTTCTTGTTGTGGGTGTAAACAGAAATCCAGTGGTGCTCGACTTTCTTGAAGAGGAAAGAGGGAGCAAGCCGATAGCGACGCTGTCATTATTATCGTGAGTACAAGTTTCACACAAGCTCCTTTGGTAAATTGATAGCGATTTGAACACACACATCGGCATATTCAACATCGACAAAACGGGCATTCCCCTGCATTAATGAAGCACATTCAGACACGATAGATAAACCGAGCCCAGAGCCTGAGACTCTGTCATTACGCGGGCGTCCACCGCGTTGAAAGGGCTTGAAGTAGGATTCACGATCTTTTTGTGACAGCGCTATGCCTTTGTTTGCAAATTCTAATATCTGAACATTGCCTTGGATAAATAAGCGAATAGAAATAGCTGTCCCTGGCGTGCCGTGAGCGATAGCGTTAGAGAGTAGGTTATCTAGCAGGCGTCTAAACAAGATCTCATCTGCGTAAATATTCTCCACCTCAAGTTCTATTTGTAGATGATGTTGATGTTGTTGCAAGGCTAATTGATTATCCCTCGAGAAATTATGAATCAGGGTGTCACCGTTGAAAAATATTAACTGGGCCTGGGATTGCTGTAACAACATATTGTAATCAAGTAACTGTTCTACTAAGTTTTCCAGTCGTTGGCTACTACTGTCCAACAAAGACAGCACCTCTAACTGACCTGGATTCAGCTCGCCTAAGACCTGTTCAGACAATAATGAGCAGCCTTCTTTGATACTTGCCAGTGGCGTTTTTAACTCATGAGCAGCATGGCGTAGCATAGCTTTTCGTAAATTTTCTAATTGAGTTAATCTTTTTGCCAGTTGGTGAAGCTTTTGTTCAAGTTCGATTAACTCACTGGGGCCAGAGGAAGACACTGGAGACAATTCATGTTGTTTCCCCGCTAGCTCCTTAATCATGGTTTCTAATTTTTGCACTGGCGACAGAATTTTATGGCTACTAAACAGGGCAAATAATAGCGATGTTGTAATGAGCGCAGCGGTAAACCAAATTTGTTTCGATTTAACTTGTTCTATATCTTTCTGCTGTTGGGATAAACGTAAATCTAACTGACCGCTCGCGCCAATCGTTAAATTACTTAAGGTGTGCTGTAAGTCGACAAGCGCTGTATTTAGCTGGCTTTCATCGGAGGTATAAACCTCACTAAGTCGATCCAAGCTTAACTGGTTTTCACGACAGAGATCGATATGGTGTGTTTGCCTACAGAGCGTTTCTACCCCCTGCCTATAACGAAGAAAATAATTTTCGACCAGCTCACTATATTCAGTGTTCTGTATAACTTGATATTGTCTTGTCGCCCTCTCTATATCCGTCATTAAGCCTTCGAGAATATTAATGTTCCGTGCCAAACTCAAGGCATAAATAGGCTCGCTGGCTGCAGATTCTGCCATCTTAGTGAGCATGGTATTACTCTGCCAAAGTAATACTACCAGCGGAATTAGAACGAGAGTAAAGCTCAATACAATCAGCTGTTTGAGTGACTTTATTTGCAGCATGGGATTTATGATCTGTTATATGGCGTTGTGTATAGTGAGTGCTTTAGGGGCTGATGATGCTTTAAAACTGTACAAGTAGTTAAAGGGTCTCAGCTTACTCAAACACAATAGGGCCCGAATATCTTACCGCATCAGAAACGCGAATCAAATTCGTGCCCTTCGTTTTGGCACGAGTAAACTGGAGAAGTTCAATTGATGGCTTAAGGTTGATGAATAGAGTTCGTTGTTGTTTATGTTGGTAGTGCCCTTCGCCAGTCGATGCCGACCTTGATCAACAGTGTATTCACCGTGACGTTCAGGTATTCTCCTGCCTGGATAATCCCGCTGACAATGAGATGGGATAGGCTCTGCTTAGCAGAGGCCTCTGGCATAATCCGGTCTTTTTGGATTTGGGCTGGCTTGACGCTTCTGTATCGTCGACCGCGTTGAGCGAGATATGGCGGCGACCCGCGAGCTCCGCAATAATTATAAATAATAAATTTAGGAAACATCATGGCTGTAGGAACACATAATTATTTTTTTAACAAAGAGGGTGACGTATTTACTCCCCAAGCTACTGCTGGCGGCCCATGGTCAGAAACTATGCAGCACGGTGGTCCTGTTAACGCCATTATCACCATGTCGGTTGAGGCCGCGGCTAAAGAAATCGGTATGGACGTTGTTCGCTTAACAATGGATATCTTGAAGCCAGTCCCTATGAAAGCAGTGCAGATCAAAAGTCATTTCATCCGTAAGGGTGGCAAAATGGCCGTGGTCGATACCATTTTGACGGTAGCAGGCAGCGACGAGCCGGTTGCTTCAGGTAGGGCAGTGTTGTTAAAGGCTAAACCAGGTAAGGGATCCATGGTTGATACCTCTGGTCCTTGTCCCGAATCAAGAGCTACCCTTTTAAAAGAGCCTTGGCTGCCGGTAGAAATGGCCGCCCAACTACCACCAGGCTTGCATCACCTCATTCAGTTTTATCCCTCGGCTAACAAAGAACGACCGTTTTGCTGGGTTAACGGTGCTGCGCAGATGTTGCAAGACCGTGCACTGACGCCTTTAGAGCATTGCGCCACAACAGCCGACATGACCACGGTACTGGCGACACGCATGTGTGCCACCCAGGCAGGGGGCTTGAGTTTCGATGTGGCGGAGATAATGAACACCAATACCAGCATTCATTTTTCTCGCCCCCCTATAGGTGAGTGGTTTGCTTATACCGACCATTTTATTCAGGTCGCTGGTGGTTACGGCGTGGCAGAGTGTGTCATATATGACGAACAGGGATGCATCGGCAAGGTCACTCAGAACCTGATTGTGAACAGCTGATCGATGCTTGAGAGATCATTTTTTAAAGACGAATTAGCTGGCTAACTTATTGCGGAGTCTCTGTTCCTGAGGTTGTGTAGATAGATGTTAACCTCAATAAAACAACAGCGGATGTTTCAACTCGCCTTCGATCAACGCCGCGAGGTCGAGGTTTTCATCTTCTGGGTAGAGGGTGTTCACGGTCAGTTGGGGCTCCGAAACAAAGGCATTGGGGCCAAGGGCTCCGACGGTCTGGCTGACGTTAAAAAATTTCTCCAGCTCCCCTTTAAATTCAACCTGAATCCGAAAACTGGCCATGGGCTCGAGCTTGGCGCCACGTTGTTGCCAGTCAGCGGGCACATTGGGCGATGTGATCAGCCGGTTCAACATGGCTTGTTTTTCTGGGTCGCCGCTCAGTAGCGCAGCCTGCTGCAGGGACATTAAAATTACCGACAAGGTATCTTGCCAGCCACCCATAAAATTACCGTCGCCCTGATGGCTGAACAAAAAGTCAAAATGATTACTGACCCGGTTAAGGGACTCGGTAGGGATAATATTTTGGTAAAACCCGACCCAGCCGCGATTGACCATGAGAATGTTGGAGGAGCTATCCATTAACGTAGCGGGGTAGGGGTCCATGGCGCGGAGCGTGAGCGTCATGGCTTTGCGCAGCCACTTCAACTGGGGGGCATGGAAGTCAGCCCCTTTTGTCACCGGCACATAACCGGCGGAGATCATCAGATGATAGGTATCTCTCTCGCCCAACGATAATGCCTGCGCAATCCCTTCGACCATCTCTTTGCTGGGGTGCACTCGGCCATTTTCCAGACGGCTGATATGACGAGGGGAAGACTGTAGCGCATAGGCGAGTTTTTCCTGACTTTGGCTATGTACCCCACGCCAGAACTTGAGCAAACGGCCAAAGGGGCGATCGGTTTTGCTGCCTTCAATAGGGGCAAGGTTGATGTTTGGGTTCATATTAGATAATTCAAGGTTCGGATAATTCAGTGCTCATGACTTCGTTCGGCACTTTTTTGGGCAAGACACAGTTAGAGTCTAAACTTGACCTGTTAGGTCATGTTATCCCAGCACCGCAGCGGCGACAATCAGGGTAAGAATAGAAAGTGGTTCTACGATCACCTTAGCAGGTTTAGCGTGACGCCGTAGCCTACCGGCAAAAACATAAGGACAGCTCTAACAATCACTGTTTTTAGAGCTACTCATAATTATTAAAACGAGATGAAACCAATGGCAGCCCCCATACTTAGCGAACGCGACCTAGAATTTATGCTTTACGAGCTGTTTGATGCCGAAGGCCTGACCCAGCGCCCGCGCTACTCCGACCACAGCCGCGAGACCTTTACCGCCGCGCTGCAGACATCCAAAGCTGTCGCCGAGAAGTTCCTGCTGCCTATGCGCCAGAAGGCCGATAATAACCAGCCGACTTTCGATGGCGAGAAAGTGCATATGATCCCCGAGATCAAAACCGCTGTTGATGCCGTGGTTGAATCGGGCTTGGCTTCTGCCACCGCTGATTTCGAGCTGGGCGGCATGCAGTTACCTGGTATTGTTGCCAATGCTGTTAGTGCTTACCTAAGTGCTGCCGGTGGTGTCGCGATGGGCTATACCGCGCTAACCAACGCCAACTCCAACTTAATTCAAGCCCACGGTAGCCCAGGGCAAATCGAAAAATGGGTTGTGCCGATGCGCGAAGGCCGCTTTGCCGGCACCATGGCCATGACCGAGCCGGGCGCCGGTTCCGGCCTAGCCGACCTGACCACCACGGCGATTAAAAATGCTGACGGCGACTACCGTCTTAGCGGCAGTAAAATCTTTATTTCCGGTGGCGACCACGACCTTAACGAAAATATCGTGCACCTAGTGTTGGCGCGGGTGAAGGGCGCGCCGAAAGGTGTTAAAGGTATCTCGTTATTTATCGTACCTAAATTTCTGGTCAACGAAGATGGCTCTTTGGGCGAGCGCAACGAAGTCGCTCTGGCTGGCTTATTCCATAAAATGGGTGGCCGCGCGCAAACCTCAACCGCATTGAGCTTTGGTGAAAAGGACGGCGCTGTTGCGTATTTGGTAGGCGAAGAGAACAGGGGGCTGGGCTATATGTTCCACATGATGAATGAAGCCCGCATCATGGTCGGCACATCCGGTGCAGTGACTGCCCTCACCGGTTACCAGTATTCCTTGGACTATGCCAAAGAGCGCCCACAGGGTCGCCTGCTGGCAGAAAAAGATCCAAGCTCGCCACCGGTAAATATTATTAAACACCCGGATATTCGTCGCATGTTGCTGGCGCAAAAAGCTTACTCAGAAGGCGCTTACGCCCTGTGTTTGTTAGGTGCCCAATTGGAAGATGACTCTAGAACCGCCCCAGACGAAAACGAGCGCAAGGCGGCCCACACCCTATTGGATTTCTTGACGCCGATTATTAAAACCTGGCCCTCCGAGTACGGCCCCAAAGCCAACCACTTTGCAATTCAGGTGTTGGGTGGCCACGGTTATATTAATGAGCATCCGGTAGAGCAACTTTATCGAGACAACCGCCTCAACCCGATTCATGAAGGCACTACCGGTATTCAGTCACTGGACCTACTGGGCCGTAAAGTACCGATGAAAGACTTTGCCGGTTACAGCGCCTGCCTTAACGAGATGGCAAAAACCATTAAGATCGCCAAGCAATCAGAAGCTCTAAACGGCTACGCCGATGAATTAGCCGACGCGATTGTGACGCTAAAGAAAACCACCGAAACCGTATTGGGTGCTACCCAGTCAATGAACATCGACGCGGCCTTTTCTAACTCGGTGAAATACCTAGAACTGTTCGGCAATGTAGTGATTGCCTGGTTGTGGTTGAAGCAAGGTATTGTCGCCGACCAAGCACTGGCCCAGCAGCCCCATGAAAGCGATGAGAATTTTTATAAGGGCAAATTACAGGCCTTGCAGTATTTCTTCCGCGCCGAACTGCCAGAAATTTATCAATGGGCCAAACTGGTTTCGGATTTGGATACCACCAATTACGATATGCAAGAAGAGTGGTTCTAGATAGCTGATTAAGCGGCGTCACTTTTACTCTGGTAGAGGTGGCGCTAGTTTGATTTGAAAATGCGGTGGGGGGAATTCTCCGTTAGGTTTTGTGGCCCACCCTAGAGGATTCGAACCTCTGACCTTCGCCTCCGGAGTGTAACCTAGATAAATGTTGCTAGTTGTAGCTTGAATGGTATAGATCGTAACTGATTGATCATATAAAAAATAAAGAGCAACCTAGAACTAATACTGATTAATGAAAATCAGCACATGTCGATGAAGAAATTGTTACAAAGTTTACTTTTAAAATTGCGTAAACATCGAGATAACATGACCTCTACCCTTGGCTGGCTGGTATTGCTGGGAGGGAGGCAGGAAATTGTGACCAAAGATGTTTAGAGTGATAGTTTACTAAAACCAAGTATTAACCTGATCGGGTGTCTGTTAAGTAAGCGTTACACGTTGCATTATAGCAAGATCCGGGTCCAGTGTTACTCAGCGTAGGGTTAAGGACTCAGCTTACCGGGAGCTAAGCTCGTGCCTACAGGGAAGTGAAAACTCAAAAAAGAGATTCAAAAGCTCAGCAAATGGATAGCGGTAGGCACCGCGCCAGATCATGTGTAGGGCGGTTGGTACTTTGTCCAGAGGCTTTAAGCCTGTTTACAATCGATGATAAGTAAACTTGTGCTATTTTTAAGCGCGTAGGTTTACTTGATAACGCATCGAGAAATGTAGACTTTTTCATCCCCTTGGGGCAAAAAACGAATTTATGCTGGGCTATCCGCTATGATTTCTGAAGGCCCTCTGCATATAGCCCTCATAATAAAGTGTAAAGAGATAGTTGGGTATTAGTTTGCACACTGTTTGACTATATTAGCTTTTCGCATGCATGTTAATGAAGCTTCTCGTAAATAGTTATTCAACTATTCCGTAAATCAGAACATCAATAATTGCTATCTGCCTTTTTATCCCTGTAACCTCATCGTAGCCTTCTTTTAGATTCTCATCCAGACGAAGTAATACATAACCATGAACTAATGACCAAAGTGCTATAGCTTGAGATTCAACATCTACCTGTTTATTTTTTGCATGTTCACCAAGTATTGCTGTGAGTTGAGCGTAAATATCATCCATGGCCGCACTCAACTCACCACCTTGATCATCGGCATACTCTCTGCTCCAAAGGAGTTTATAGCGGTTTGGATATTTCAGACCAAATTCTAGTATCGTGTTGCTGAAGGCATAAATAGCTAATTTTAAGTTACCTGATTTTTTCGGAATCTCTTTTTCAATAATTGAAACTAAGTGACGGAAAGATTCTATAGCTAAGGCCGTTAATAATGCCTGTTTATTTTTAAAATGATTCGCAGGAGCAGAATGAGCCACATCAAGTACTCGTGAAATTTTTCTTATGCCGACAGCCTCAATACCCTCACTATCCAATAACGAAAAGGCTGCTTGAAGAATTTGTTCCCGTAAATTCCCATGATGATAACTTGATGCTTTAATCATGTTGACACTGTCCATATATTCTGCTCAAATTGACAGTGTCAATATATAGTTCTTCATTCACAAATAAAAGTAAAATTTCAATATATAAGGTGTTCATAATGAGTAATGATTTGATTTTCATACCAGTTTTGGCTCATATTCTCCTGATTTTTATGGTGTATATCTATTTAGGACACGTTAAAACTCGTGCGGTCAATGAAGGTCATGTTGATAGGCAGAAAGCTTCCTTAAACCCAAAAGCATGGCCTGAGTATGTAGTGAAAGTTTCAAACAATTTGGGTAATCAGTTCGAGTCACCCACTCTTTTTTATATGCTCAGCGTTATCTATTACCTTACGAATCATGTGAATAACATTTTGATCTTAGTAATGGTTGTATACGTCTTAAGTCGCTATGTACATGCCTATGTTCATGTGACGTCGAATTACGTACCCCATCGCTATAAGTCTTTTGTTACTGGTTTACTAATTTTATTAGCATTGACGTTATGGCTAATTTTTAAATTAGTTGGTCTACAACAGATTTAAGTATTTTATTTATTCAATTTAATCGAGAGTCTTTACTTATGCTCCATAAATTAATTATTACGTTATGTGTGATACTTTACGCTGTTGTCGTACCTATCTTAGAAATTAACGCCACACATGTATTTAATCCAGACTGGGCACCCCATGTGCGCATTCATGAGGTGTGGCAATTACTTACAAACTCATGTTTAGGGACTTTATGTTTGTGGCTTACTTGGAGCCAAAGACGCTTAATGTTGAGTGCAGTAGTTAGTTTAATGGTTACTGGTGGTTTCTTGGTAGCATTTACTTTGCAAGAATCATATGGCGGTTCAATGCAACACATGGATGGTAGTGAAAAAATCATATTAGGAATGAATATTGGCGTAGTTGGATTCGGATTGGTTGCTATTTTACTTAGTGCGGTGCTTTTTTTAGAATATCGAACAAATAAAATCAAGCGCTCTTGTTCTTGAATACAGATTACAAACTATTGCTACAAGCAATAGAACAAAGAAGTATCTTATGGACTTTCGCCAACTCAGGCTAGGGTAGCTTCTTCGTCCTCTTTGCCGTATTGATTGCGGCATCTTTTATGGCGGCAGATATACGATTAGCCGCCCCTTCCGGTTCCACCGCTCTGTATTTACGCTGGGCGTTAATCGACTTGATCCATAGGGAAAAGATAAATTCAGCGCAATTAAGTAGAAGATATGGCGTACGTTTCTTTCAATGGGTTACTTTTTACTAGTTTGCGGCATATGTACTGGTAGGTTGCGCCATATCTGGCATTCCGTTTAAAGCCTCGAGCCTACAATTCATGCAGATCATCAGCCCGCAGAAATTGTAGTTGTAACGAGGTTATATTGTGACGATTAAAAGTTTGACTGTACCTGTGACCATGCCTTCAACGGTGCCAGCGACCGCGCTTATGTGTCTCTTGCTCATGGCCCTTTCACCGTGCAGAGAGTTATTGGCGGCACCGCCGATCGATGGCGACGCGCAAATACGCCAACAGCGCGATCGTGATAGACAAGATCTCGAGCACCTCAGGCAGCGCAACGATG